>OCVV011339042.1_pt1 | contig 122629 bp, 137 predicted proteins | sample 1539721 | NCBI WGS metagenome assembly OCVV01 (sample SAMN02144230, study PRJEB22623) | gut metagenome | biome: sheep rumen | host: Ovis aries | place: New Zealand
TCCTTGGCTCCCCATTTGTATGGCCAAAATTCTTTGTGCACTTGGTGGGTAATGTTGCATCCCTCAACCGCTTTGCTTCTTGGGTACGAGGGTCGACCTCGCTCAGCTCTCTTGCGCAAGATTGGGCCCATTTACGCAAGTACGGGAATTGCCACTCTTAACATCAAATCTTATTCATCGAACCATCTTTCATATTCAGATACTGAGCAATAACCAGCAGCAGACTCGAAGAAGTCTGCTATATCTCTTGCATCATTTTCATCGCTTGCATGAACGATCGCAGTCACATTATCGTTCAGCAGTTCGATATCGCGGTCAAGTATGTTTGACCAGTATTTTCTGCCACGACTTGTCATGTTCAGAGGTCCACAGAATGCGATTGCGCAAGCCTCACAAACATCATCATAAACATCGACGTCGATGTCCATTGTGATAAAATCTCTTACTTTCATATTTTTCCCCTCCATTTTATGATGCTATAAAATTGTCAATAACTCATCTACCTTTGGTAGTACCACACGTTTTTCGTAAAGCAATCGAATCGTCGTTTCATATCGTGACTTTTGGTCTCCATCTAAGACTTTGCCAAGATGCTCATATCCAAGCCCATCATCATCAAACACGAAGCCAAAATAATCATCATAATTATTGCTTGTAAAATAAGCATCTATTAAGTCTGGGCTGCACGCTCTATCGCCACTGTACCAGTGTGCGTCATATTCCCGTTCAAGATATGTGAGCAGATCAACCACGCATTCACGATCTATAACATATCTGCGTTCCATTATCATCACCTCTCATCATTTATAATGCGCCGACCAGGGCGGAACTCCGCTAATCCATCGGCACACGGCTTGTACTTTGCCGCTACTCTGCAGCGTGGTACGCATCACTATACTCAAGATTCATGACTTAACATCCGGGTTTACGGCCTCGCTTCTTCTTGACGGTACAGGCTAAGCGTGCTGGGATCTGTTTGGTGAAAGTGGGCGGAATCGAACCGCCCAATGCGTCATTTGAAACATCAGACCATTAAATCAGAACAGGATTCTTATCTATTTACATATGTCAAACAGACGAAAGGAGGAAGAACGCATCAGCACCAGCTACTTTCATAATGCGGCGGTGAGGGCCGCCGCTATAAATGCCGCACCTTAAATGCGGCTATTCGGAGGGCTATCTTATCTCAGAGAGTGCATCAAGTTCCAGCTCGCTATACATACGAGACAGTGCTCTACTCTGCTCTTTTACTGCGTTATATGTAGCCTCGATGCGTCGAACATCGGACCAGTCATGTACTTCGTACCCATACTCCGCGACAAAGTCGTCGATAGTTCCTGGGTCGGCATACTCAAGGCAAGCGAGCACATCATATTCCGTAGGATCTTCTCCGTTCTCCCAATCTGCGGCAGAACCATAAAACGGAAACTCATAAGAGTTGTGTCTCAATCTAATGTATGCTCCTGTCCTTTTCAGCGTACATTTATACGCCCTATGCATCATCTTGTCGTTATTATTGAACGGAAATCCTTCAACATCCTCGACGTATTCGATCGTTAACTCCGTTCCAGTCTTCTGCAGCCATTCCTGCGCCTGCTTTTCATATTCGCTCATGTCACACCACCTTTAACCACCGCCGAGCGATTTCACTGTACTCATCCGGCGTACACTCAATAACGATGTAGTAGCCATCACCATACCCAGATGGCTCTGGTCTGATTTCTGGGTTAACCGCACGTGCTATTGCCAGCAGGTCATATTTCTCCGCCTCGGTATTGCACGTGGCATTGTATCTGAATTTCTTCATCATATTCACACCCCTTTAAAATCCATACAGTTTCGCATGCTGCTGACTCTTGCGGAGCACACGGTCGAGATCGTCGTTGTCATCATACGCAGGAATGTGCAGTTCACACGCCGCATCGTTATAATCTGCATAAGAAACAACACCGTTAACACCTGTAACCTTAACTGGCAGATTCTGATTTGGAATCGTCTTCAGATACGCAATCAGTTCAGCTACCGTCATTACTCCATCCATGCCGTCACCCCTCTCGCCGCGCCAGTATCTGTGTAAACATATACATCAAGCATATCTTCAAGCGCCATCGAATTGTATACTCCGCGAACTATGACTGCTACATCCGCCAGATTCAGAGCCGGGTCGATGCACCTGCATCCATCCCAAACACCGAGTCTTGCGCTGTTTTCCGCATCGTACACGGTAATTGGGACGCTCTCATCCAGAACGTCCAGCAATTCGTATAACAACATAATATCCCCTCCTATTCAGAAAATTTACCGTCGCACTTTACCGTGGTCGATAAATGCGACAACATCATCGCAGATATTATTATGTGGATTCCAAACCGCATAACTTGTTACACGCTTACCACGCTTTACACGTTTAGTGTAAGCAACATAATAGCCGTCCCTTGTCCAGCCGTCATAACCACCGGCAGAACGAGTGTGAATCACCTCGATATACACCTTCTTTTTACCAGCCCTATGTAAAATTTTTGGACTGGAACTCTTCACAAACACCACCTTATACCCAGGATAGTGTTTCTGCGCCCACCTTTTTGCGAGCGCCTTATTTGACGTGCCTGCATCCGCAACTGCAAACGCAGAACAGAACATGATAATCGACATGATTATCACCGTTGCGCACCTCACCCTATTCATTCTCCGTTCTCCTTTTTCTCTGCTATGGTACCGATTACCCAGCAGATAGCACCGATAGCAGCCCAGATAATCGCCGCACTGTTCATTCGTCATCCTCCTCACTATCATAGTCCATAGCGTACACGATTGCCGTTCCCGCAAAGATCGCAAACAATGCGATGGGGAGCAGGTTATACAGGTCGTTGCCGACGACCATCAACATATGCATCATCATTTTCGCTGCACCTCCTAATACCACACGCCAAGATCACGTCATCTACTTCGTGTTCACGAGGGTCTCGCTCAGAACACGTGTCACGATGTCCCGCTCGCACTTACCAAAGCCATCCGCCCACAATGCGTCATAAACCTTAGCAATATCGATCGGATACTCCGATGTCACTTCCTTCATCTTGATAATCTCGCCGTTTCCCTCTACGTACTCACACGCGGCCTCTTCGCTCTCAGCAGGTACCGTTACGACGAACACAATGTCTTCGCCTGTCGTGCGGTCGTAATCCGCCATATACACCTTGTAAATCTTGTACATCATACCCTCCTTCTACCATGTTGTGATAAACTCGGGATATTCCACGTGGATACCCCGATGGTCACAAATCGTGACCTCATTCACCAGAAACTCAGGCAGACTAAAAACTGCACCGGTCACCTTACGCGCGGCCTTGAACATGTTGTTCACCGCATTGCAGTAGTCCCAGTTCTTCTTCTCGATGACGGGGATTACCTCGCCACGCAGGACGACTTCGCGCCCTGTCTTGCGTGTCTTTACCCCGGCCGCATTCATCTGAGAACGTGTAGCGATGATGAATTCATCGCCCTGTCTTAATGCCCACCGCTTGGGGGTGGATGTATTTTTTTTCATACTCATTTCAAACCCTCCGATATGTTTTTGCTGCACCAGAATCTATAGGGGCAGGCTCATTTTCGCCGCCGCCCTCTCCAGAACTCCGGGCAGGTTTTCGCTGCACCAGAGCCTAAATTGACCGGGTAACCTTAAACCCAGTAACTACCACCTGAAAACCGCCGATTGGTTTTCGCTGCACGAGTATTAGCAGGCGACGCATTCAACGCCGACCAAAGTCAGAAACTCATCATGCAGACCGTACTCATGGCACACCTTCTGCACCACGTCATCCGACCACGCCCGCTCGACGCCGTAGATCCACAGATCCTTTTCGTCCCAAGAGGGGCAATCATAAAACGCCATCTCGGTCGCGTACTCGTTGCCATAGGCATCAGCCAACACGTACCTGAAAATTACCATAGAATCCCTCACTTTCATAATCCATGCTATAACTTAAATCAGCCGCCACCTTAAACGCGACGGCTCATTTCAGCAATAGCCATACCCCAGGTCATACTCCGGGCCATAAGAAAACAAGGCGGACCGATAGCGGACCGCCTTGCAATCACTCACTCCGCGCCATATTAGACGCATCCGTTCACTCGCACACCTCCCTACTTCTCGTCTGCTTCGTACTCGCCGTCATTGACGATCCTGTACATGCTCGCCGTCATGATGTTCATCAGCGTTGCCTTCCGCGGAAGGACTGTCTTCTTGATGTCATTGGCGGACTTGAAGCCAGACGCCTTCTTGGATGCCGCCACCGTCAGGATCCACCGCATGTCCTTAGTCTTGAACACGTAGCCTTCGCCGAGGATACCGTCCATGCAGTCCTGCATGAACTGCTTCAGCGAGTTATTAGACAGGTTGTCCTTGCCATCCTCGCCCAGCATGTCGCTGACGTACTTGTCGCACGTCCTGCCATCCTCAGACCGCACGTCCCGCATGATACGAGCGCCGATAAACTTGGCCGCCCTATCGAGACGCAGACCGACCTTCTTCGAGCCAATGGCGAATACTTCACGCTCGCAGACCGCACGAGCGAAGGCGTCGAACTCCATGAGGTCGACCTGGGCCAACTTCTCAGGATTCAGCTTCACCTGTTTGATGTCGGTGTCTTTAATGACGCCGACACTCATACCGACCTGCGTAACGACAGCCTGCCGGATTGCGCTCAGTACGGGAGACTCGGATGCGAGCCACTTCTCATACTCCTCACGCCGGAGAAGCTCATTGTACTCCTTCAGGTTAGCGGTCAGGTGCTCCGTCATATTCAGGGCATCGACAATGCGTTCATCTTTATACGCAGAATTGATTGCATCTGCGGTCGCACAGATGTCCGCATACCGTTCCTGCATGGTCACCTCAGTGACTTCCTTGACTTCGACGTTCTTCACTTCTGTTGTTTTGATAGTAGCCATAATGTTCCTTCCTTTCATATTAAGCATAGGACACAGGCACAACATTGTAGCCTGTACTGGAAACGCACCACCACCAATCCGGCAGGCTACGTTCTCAGTACAGACTACGAGTGAAAGTAAAACAGGGGCAGAGCCATGATTCACCTCACGGATGCCCCTTATGTATTTCAACATACAGTCACGCACACGCATGGCGCACACACCGTGAGCCATTAACCTTAAACGCACTAACAAACCGTTAGCGCAGGCATTGCGCATGACTGGTTTCATCGCTTATGTCATTGATATACCTTCTACCTCGTACCGTACAAGACGAGTACAAGAGTGACCAAAGTCACGCAAACTACCGCATACCGCCGCATGCGTCCGTTTGCTTACCATGTTTCTTCATGGTACGATGAACGCCACCGCCCCTAGTCTGTACTTTGGACCATGTAGCCAGTTGCAGACTTCAAATGCGCTATATCAAACGCAGATTATTTTTACATGCCGTGATGGGTCGGCATCACAAGACTTTCAACGGTTTTTTCCGCTTCTCTCGGAGCGTTTTTTCGTTGCCCGCCTTACACTGCTTAAGACAAAACGCCGCCAAAACGAAAAAAGGAAAATGAAAAAATCCAAAAAAATTTTGACCTGAAAAGTTAGACGTCTCTAACCGAAGTTAGACCTCTCTAACCAAATGGATCATTGAGTTAGACGCCTCTAACCATTGGCACGAAAAAAGACCAGACCATTGTGGTCTGGTCTCTGGTCTGGTCTGGCTTTACTTGGCACTTCTCACCTTCTGCCGTCTTCTGGTCTTGGTGCGGTCAGATATACCCGCTTCAATGCCGCATGTATCACGAAGGACACGGGCGGCGCTCTGTCTGGTGGCTTGTATCTTGCGGAGTGTCGAAGCCTTCGTCTTGTACTCCATGCGCTTCTGGATTGTCTCGGTCGTGTATCCAAGAGTCAGATACTTAAGAACTTTCCACTCCGAAGCGGTCAGATGTCTCTGAAGCTCCGCTGCCAGTCTGAATTTCGCACCCTGTAAACGTGTAGTCTGGTCGATTACGGCATTCTCAAGAAGCTCTATCGTGTTACCTTCTTCATCGGTAATGCGGTCAGAGTACAGGCAGTTGCTTGTGTCCTTCCGATTGGAATAGACGAAGGCGTTGATTGCCTTGTATGCAGGACCGACCGTTTCCTTCTCATGACATGTCAGAGCGAGAGCGAGAAGACCGCACTGGCTGCAAGGGAACTTCTGCATGGTCTCGGCCAGTGCCAGGTATGCGATGTCTGTAAACTCTTGGTGCATGTCTGAGTCTGGTCTTGGTCTGTACATCTCAAGACCAGAATTGGCGTAGGTTGTCTTGAGCGCCTTCATAGCAATGATTTTGCCGACCGTTTCAATGGTCTGGTTAATGTCTGCCGTCTGGACTTCCTGCAAATTGATACTGTACTTCTTCATGGTACTGTCTCCTTCCTATGTAGTTGATGGTATAGTGATTGCTCAGCGCCTTCGGCGCTATAATAATGATACACCTTCCTGTCATTGTGGTCAAGAAGTTTATAGTATGAAAATCAGCCAGAACGAAAATGAAATATTGCAATATTTTTTTTGGATTTTTCTATACTGTTTTTACATTTTAGTTTACATAATGTGTTTTTTGAGTATGCCAGAAGCGTTGAAATATCAATGTTTTCTGGTTTACATAATTTTACCGAAAAAAGAAGCTACCGCCAGTATGGCAAAATTCAATGTATATTGGTGTATATTTATACATTTGCCTGTGGAAAAGTGCCAAAAACGTTGAAAAATGGCCATTTCTGAAATGGTATCATGAAGCTGACTTTTGAGTTATCCACAGGCTATTTTTAGCTTCAAGCGTTATCCACAGAGTTATCCACAGATAGTATGCAGTTTAGTGCATAATATACATCGTATTTTGGCATGCTTCTTGCTATATAGGGACTATAATCCGTTTTTGCTATTGTGTGATGTCATATATTGATTTTTGGTTAGACATGTCTAACCTCTGCCCCACAAATAATAGTTAGTTTTTCTAACTATTAGTTTAACTAACTGTCTTCCTATGCCTGGGGGAGTTAGTCATTTCTAACTCGTTTTATTAACCTACGGCGGGGGTGGGTTGTTTTATATACCTATGATTTTGGTAGGGGGTTAGGCACGTCTAACTAATGTCTACAAATCGCAATGGTAGGTATTTTCTGGCAGACACAAAAAACCTACCAAAAAGGTGGGGGGTATTTATTGACCCACCCTTCTGGTGGGTAGATATACGGCGCATATGTCGGTCTCCAAATTTATTCATCTAAAAATTGACCTCCGATCCCATTAAATTCGAAACCAAAATTCGGTTTGATCCACAATTTTTATTGTTGCACGACCACAAATTTCTTGAACAAATTTTGTGCAAATTCACAAAATGTTTCATATTTATCCAATGGCAGCAAACTCATTAAATATTGACATTTTTCATCCTTTAATATACAATATATACATCGCCGCTAACTTACATAATACCTAACAAAATCAATACGCCAATTTATAAGGAGCCACCACATGGATATCAAACAACTAATCAAGATCCAATGCATCAAATCAGGAAACATCCCCCTCAACGAAGTAGCGCGTCGCTGCGGCTGGTGGAGCGGCAACATTACAAAGCGCCTGAACAACAACAACTGGGCCATCGAAGACCTCCAGAAAATTGCAACAAACGCCCTAGATTGCGCACTATTCGTGGCCTTTAAGTACAAAGACCAGATCACAACAGCAGATTCCATATCCGACATGATCAAGATCCAGTGCATATTATCCGGCGATATACCGCAAAAAGAACTGGCCTCCCGTCTAGATATTGCCCCCGCAATGCTCTCACACCGCATGCGCAGAGATCGTTGGCGCGTACCACAGCTTGAAGAAATAGCATCCGCCCTGGACTGTGAGTTAATCCTGGAATTTCGTCCCATATCTAAATAGCCCTCCTCATTTTAGGAACATTTGTTCGCGTTCCTATTTAAAATACCATCTTTGAATATATAATGCAACCATTTTTTTGTTCTATTTAGTAGACATTTTCCGCTAAAAGTTGACATTTTTCCGCTAAACGGGGGCATTTCAACCACCTCCCCATGCTATAATATTATAGAAAATAAAATATAACTTACATTATAAGGGGGTCATCATGGAATACGTACACACAAGTTTAGCTGAAACGCTGCCGACAAATGTTATTTATGCCGATTTTACAGTACACACACAGGACGAATCCAAAGAGCGCCGCTCAACATCACTATACAAGTCAAACGGCGTTCTCAAGGCGACAGCCGCGGAACCGATCAGATCGCTCGCTGATATTCACGCGATCCAACAGTATTTCTTATCACACAATCAGATGCGCAATTACACCATGTTTACACTCGGCATCCTCTTTGGTCTGCGCGCCGGGGATCTTCTTTCGCTCCGCTTCAGCCACGTTATGCTGCCGGATGGCCGCTTCAAATCCCACTGCGATCTGATTGAGGCCAAGACCCGCAAATTCAACAACCCGGCCATTACACCGCAGATCCGCAAAATACTCACCACCTATATCGACGAGTGTTGCCCGTATTACAAGCTCAGCGATCCGATCTTCCGCTCCAACAAAGTAAACGCCGACAAGACATTCCGGCCGATCACTATTACACAGCTTAATCGTATCCTGAAAAAAGCGGCCGCCGCCTGCAATGTGCCGGGGCACATCAGCTCGCACAGCCTCCGCAAAACATTCGTATACCACATGATTAAATCTAATCCAAACAGTGACGAGGCTAAATTTGCCGTCCAGACCATGCTTAACCACGCGGATTTCAAGACGACGCTGATCTATTGCGGCATAACCCAAGAGGCGGTCGATGGTTTCCGGGCCGGACTGGGCGCATATTTTGCCACCGGAACTGAGGAGACGACCATGGAGAAGACATTATGAGCTACCAACGTAAACAAGAAGATAAACGACGCCTGAACAAACTTTACGCTAGCACGCGGCAATCATGCGGGGCGGGAGCCTATTATGACCAGCGCAAAGACCGCATTATCCGCTATTCATACGCGGACAAAGGGCGCGGCCGCTACCTTAAGCGCCTGTCATCACGCGCCGTACGACGCCAGGACACAAACGAGGACAGTCCGCCCGCGCCGGGAGCCCGCGCTGCCTACCGCCGGACTTTTGATTATTGGTGGAATCTATTTTGAGTCGCCCGCCGCCCGCCGCCCTGCTCTGCCCGCCCGCTGCCCGCTATATTGTTCCTTGTCATAATCACAACCGCCGTAAGGCGGGCCCTGCAGTGAGGCGCAGCCTCACAAAGTAATAATAATATATTGCTGGCCAAGTTGTGGTGACAAAACAATTCTGCGACACAGTACGGGGCCGTGGTGTTGTTTCTCCCAGACTTTTATTGCGTAGTTGAATAATTTATCAGAATTGAAATAAAATCGCTTAAATCGAACGTCACGTTTATTTTGAAATAAATATAAGAGGATCTTTATGAAGTTAAATATAGACATAGAACCATATTTTTGTCCTAAATGCGGCAAATTTCGCAGCGCGAACCAAACCGAGCGCATGTTTAATAAATGCGTTCATTACGAGCGCGATCAGAATACGGGCAAATGGACGTCACATATCGTAGAAGGTATCCAGCGCAGCTGTATCGAGTGTAATACACACGTCATAAATAGCGGCGACCTTTGTGTATGTGCAATAAAAAAATTGATCAAAGACGAATATATGTATCGGCCGGATAACGGCGCGAGTAATACTATGCGTTATATGCCGCCGTGAGAGGCCGTGACGTAACTTCTCAGCGACTTAAATTGCTATATTGATTAATTTACTTATAAAATATAATTTTTAGCTTAAATCTAATGCCACGCGTATTTACATATAACATTTTTAAGAAAGGTAACAATACAATATGTTTTCATATACCACTACTAATGCCAGCATAAACATATACGGGGAAACGACCAGATCATGGAATGTGCCAGGTTCATCAACAGCGAGCATAACATATCCTGATGAGTTTAATGCATATTTTACAGGTAATGATATAAATTGGGAATTATTACATACCTTGTGGCGACCATATGACAAAACAAAACAGGCGGCAAGAAATTGTAGCAAGAAAAATAATAGTCGGCAATTAAATTCAGAAGACCTATTAAATTTTTTGGAAAGTTAAAGTTATGCGCGCAGCGCACGCAAGCGTCAGCTGGCTGGGCGGACGCCCATGGCCAGCCAGGTGGCGCGCTCTTTAACTATAAATAGATCTTAAAAATAATATTGTTATCAATATTATTTAAGATCTTTAAGATAGTTATGTCAACATTAGCAGAAAGAAATCTTCTACTTATGCTGACATAAGGTATGAAAGAAATCTTCTACTTATGTTGACATAAGGTGTGAAAGAAATCTTCTACTTATGCTGACGGGATTTGTAAAAAGTAGAAAGTTTTATACTGTATCTTTTATGGAAATTTTAGGCAGAAAAGAGGTGGTGGATTGTACAAATTTGAAATAAGAAACAGTTTTATAAAATCTTTCGACAGCGATATGCCGGATTCAATTTATCATTACGAGCCGGAACTTGACCCGGAGATTATAGAGGGGCGGCTGCTTGTCAACGCATATTTATATGCGCATGTAAATCACAGGTGGTACGTCCCCACTACCCCACAACATATGTTGCAGTATCTCGGAGTTCGTACAGGACAGCAGAATTGGCGTACGAATGTAGGAACTCGTGTTGTAGATAAGGGGTTGCGATGGATGGCGCAGAACGGATTTATTAACTTTGATGATGGTGTGGCGCCTTCTATTCTTGAACATAAATACCGGGACGCAATAGTTATATATGTTAATGAGTCTTTATTTGATATGTACTGTGTGCAGATCAAAAGAGCGCAGCCGTATATCAGATTATACCAAAGCGACATTGAGAAGATCTTTTCCTTGAAAAAGGTAAAGACATATAAATTGTTTCGCATATATTGCTATCTTAGATCATGTATGCGCAACGCGCCTCCGTTTGGCTGGGTCGTGACTCATAAAGAAATTGAAAATGCGACCGGGTATGATAGGACGTATATTTCGCGGGCAACTCAGATCTTGTGCGATGAGCTCGGCGTATTACACAGACAACAATTGCGCCGCATAGGGGCCAACGTCCCACCATACTGCTACATATTTAATATTGACGGATGGGAAAAGTATTTACAGCAATCGATCAACCAGTTATATGGTGGCAAAAATTCAAGCGCTAAAGTTTCAGACAAAAAGAAAGCCGAGAATGGTGAAAAACCGGCAGAAGAAAAAAAGCGCAAAGTGTTTGATGATGGATCACAAGAAGTGATGCCGGATGATTTGCCGCCAGACATACGAAAGGCATTTTATGGATATTAAGAAGGGAGTTTTATGATTGGTGATGTGTAATGGGAATAGGATATGCGCCAATTGTTTATGGATGGACATGTGCAGCACGTCCGACATGGAAAGTGTTGCGTGTTGCGGCTGCGATTATTATGATTGCGATTCCGTGAATTGTGGACATGAAATTATGTGGCGCGATGAAATCGATAAATTTATACAGGAATGGTATAGGTACACTACGCAATACGATGGGTTTTGCGGTTGAATTATTAACAGTATAAGAAACGAGGTTATATGGATAGAAAAACTTTCATCATTACTATGCGCGTTGTACACAACGCATTGTTCAAGCTGCACGCTCCGGCCAATGTCGAGGAAGGACAGGTCCTCAACGATCTAATCGATACATACATATCTATGATCGCCGGGTTCCACAAATGGCTTTATACAGAGCTTCGGACTTTTCTGTTATCACATAAAGATATTACAGACGAAGATCTTGGGGACCTTTACGACACGCTTTCAACGGAACCCGCCGGAGTTGATCAGTAAGGAGGTGTTGATATAGCATTAGATAAACAAATCCATATGTACAGTGTTGATACGACGGCATTTTTGACGCGGCGCGAATATAAGCTGAATGGCAAGAAACAGCAACTGGAACGCGAAAAGGCCCGCATCGACGATATGATCGATCATTTAAGGATCGAGATAGATGATATTATACATAATAAAGAGGCTGCCGATCAGATCCGCCAACATATCGGCCAGGTGGAACTATATTTTTATCAAAATGACGGCCTGTTCACTGTTGAACAGATAGATAAGCTGCTTCGTATTAATGAGCGCTATAACATGCTGTATCATTATCGTCAAATGAAGATTGATAAGATCAAGGCGGTCAAGGAACAAATACACGACACTCTTAACGAGGCAATCGAAAAAAACAAATGGCGTCAGCATAAAGTGTTGCGCAGATTGCGCCCGGATGCGCTTGTGGAGCGAAATGTTATCTCTAATTTTGAATCTTCCCTCTCTCGTATTCTTGGGATAGAAACTAATACGCTGACGCTTGATTTAATAACGATCGAGGTGTTTTACGAGGAATGTGCGCAACAGCTTATTAATGATGGTTTTACATATAATGGTGAAAAATATGTGTTCTTCGCCGCTTCAGCCGGGCAGATACGGACCAAGCGAACTGTATTTATAAAAGAATCCGTATTACAGGAACACGAAGACACATTGACTTGTGGTTTATCGATTGACGACATCAATGCTCGCGGTGGTGTAAATGTGAATAAGTTTTTGGCGTATTATGCGCTTTCTGGCAGTGCTACTGATTGGTGGGAAGATTTTGATATAGATCGTTGTATAGTCGTGCCGGATTTTGCTTCAACAGTACACGGGGTCGTAGACCACGTAGATGATGTGACATACACTGTGGAGCGCAAAGAAATGGATATTGAGATCGAACACACGGATGGCTGTGGGATGATGCTTCCGAGTGTTAGTCGCCATAATTTCATGATTCGTATGCCGTGGGTTAAGGGGCTTTTAGCTGTGTTTGATTTCCGGCGATTTATAGAAGAACATGATTGCAACCCGGTTATTACAGATGTATGGGGCGCGGAGCATAACGTGATCGATGAGGATATACGAGTTATATTGACAAAGAGTCAGATGAAGATGCACAAATATTATCCGAGTTGGGATGCATATAAAGATAGTTTTAAAAAGTATCATTGCCAGGCTGGACGGTGCAAGGAAGAGGAAGACTATATATCAGATGCCCAAATCAATTATCAAATGCTTCAGACACTTACTGATATTACACAGGAAGAACTTGCGAAGATTGCAGAGCCTGCTATACAGCGTATCGATAATGCGACAAAGAGCATTGCAGGAATGCTAGATATTATGCGGGCAACAAAAGACAACCAACATAAGTCGCCACTTGAAAAAGCGCTTTACTTATGTCCTGAATTGCTCACAGATAATCATTGTAAAGAAACCATTACTGAGATCAAGCGCAAGATGGTCAACGAGTATCGTGCTGGCAAACTGCCAGTGAATGGCAAATACACTTTCGTTGTGCCGGATTTATATGCTGCGTGCGAGTATTGGTTCTTGCATGAAGAGCATCCGCGCGGACTGCTTGATGATGGTGAGGTGTTCTGCGCGCTATACCCCACCGCTCACAAGCTTGATTGTCTTCGTGCTCCGCATTTATATAGGGAGCATGCAGTAAGACGCAACTTAATTGATAACATGACGGCAGATTGGTTTAGCACAAACGCCATCTATACAAGCTGTCATGATTTAATCAGCAGAATACTCCAGTTCGATAACGACGGTGACACCCTTCTAATCGTTGCAAATCCAACGATTATTAAGGTTGCCGAGCGCAATATGCGTGGAGTTGTTCCGCTGTATTACGAGATGAAGAAAGCTGAACCAAATATTATTGATCGTAGCAAGTTTTATGAAGGGATGAAGCTTGCGTGGGCTGGTGGCAAGATTGGCGAACCAAGCAACAACATAACTAAAATCTGGAATGAGGATGAAATTGGAGAGGATGAAGAGTTGGCTGTAAAGCTTTTATGCATGGAGGTCAATTATACGATTGATTTCGCAAAAACTCTATACAAAACTAAGCGCCCAGATTGGGTTGACGATTTTCTTGGCCGTTATACACGTAAAAAAGTCCCCTATTTCTTTCAGGAGGCGAAGGGTAAAGAAAAACACCAAGTATCCGCTATTACAGAATCTCTCGTTAATCAATTGCGTGGTTTGATCAAAAATAAGCGTATAAGTTATCACAATCTCGCCCCGTTTGATTATACCTTATTAATGTATGATCGCTCAGTTGATTATTGCGATATGAGGCTTGCTAAAACTTATGATGATCTTGCACAGAAATATCATTTTAAATTAGCCCATACGTACGATGAAGATGAAACAAATATCAGTTATATTATCGCGCTTTGTATGGAACAGCTTGAAGATCTTCAAATTACGATGGAGCAGATGATAGATCAGCTAACATATTACCTATTTAATAAGCGTAGCAAGAAGTCCCTATACTGGTGTTGTTTTGGGGACAGGCTAATTGAAAATTTAGAGAAGAACTTAGACAGATCAACACGATGCTGTCTAAAATGTGGTGTTCGTTTTAAGCCGCGTAATAATAGGCAGCGTTATTGTAGTGATTGTGCGGGTGAAATAAAGCGTGAAAAGGCAAGACTGAGGCAACAAAGGCATCGTGAACGAAACAGAATTACATAAAATGTGTCACGCTTTAAGGAACGTTGAAATTTCAATATTTATAGCAGATTAGGAAAATAGAAACGTTGGAATTTCAACGTTTCTATTTTTTCTTACCACGCTTATGGGAAGAAGGTATAAAAATTTATTATACCCCCATTTTTATTCCCCTTTCTTTTTGATCTTTTCTGATCATCACCTTCTTCCCTTTTTCTATCGCTGCGGGGTAATTCAGTAGCAGAAGGCCAGCCTCATAAGCTGGAGGTCGAGTGTGCAAATCGCTCCCCCGCATCCATTGTTATTGGCGATAAACGTTTGTCGTCGTGCATAATTGGCACGTTAGCTCAGCCAGGTAGAGCGGCGGACTGTTAATTCGCGTGTCCTAGGTTCGAATCCTAGACGTGCCGCCAATATTCCTATTTATTAGGAAAATTTTTACATAAAAAGGAGAAAATGTTATTTTTAAGATTACTAAAGAACAGGCGGAGTTCCTAAGAGAACACGCAAAAGAATCACGCATTACAACTGTCGGGCGAAATAAAAAATCAAATCGTAAGGTAAGATATGTTGATGAATCTGATGAAACGAAATGGTTGCTCGATGAATATAGGCGCATTCATATGTGTCTGAATTGATCTGGCGAGATCAAATTTTAAGAGAAAAGGAGATAATGAAAAATTAGTTTTGACTTAACGAGGCAGCCGAACGAAAATGAACGTCAATATATTTGGCGTATTGCAAATGCTAAGGATGCAGGAGTTATAGATTTAGACTGGGATAGCATTGCAGCTATTATAAATAAAGAATTTCGTAGCGGCGAAGATCAATATTATGGCGAATCCGCCTACAGGAAACCGTATTTATGTGCAAAGAAATATTATGAAGATGTATTTGCACATATGAACTCAGATGATTTTATTAGTGACTTGCAGTTTGAAAAGCGAGAGTTGGAAAAAGAACGGAAAAAGTTACAAACAGAAAAGCTAGAGTATAACAAATGGTTGCGCGAAGAGGCGCGTGATGAGATGTTGCGCGAAAGCATTGAGACATCGATATGCTCCCTACCCTCGCTTGATGTACTTCCAGAATACAAGATCACAACAAGGCGTAATGATGGAGCGTGGATCCTTGCATTTGGCGATGCGCATTATGGCGCCGAGTTTGAAATTCGTGGATTATATAATGAACTAATTAATGCATATAGCCCGGAAATATTTGAAGCCCGTATGCTGGAATTATTGCGACGAGTAATTGAAGTTGTTGATAAAGAGGATATTGACGAATTATATGTTTTTGATCTGGGTGATCAGATAGATGGTATGTTGCGTATCAGCCAGTTGATGAAATTGCGTTTTGGTGTGGTTGAATCAACAATTCGTTATGCCGAATATATGTCTAATTGGTTAAATGAATTGTCGCAGCATGTAAATGTGCATTATAGGCAATGCTCTGGGAATCATTCTGAATTACGGTTAATTAACAATAAGAAGAATACATTTGAAAAAGAAAATATGGCCGCTGTGATTTATCATTACATTAAAATGCGACTTGCAAACAACCCTCGTTTTGATATTGATGACAATCCAACCGGCATGATTTTCGAAACTCTGGCCGGTAATAATGTGTTAGCTTTCCACGGTGAGTCTAAGGATTTAGAGGCAACCCTGAAAGATTTCGTGCAAATTTATGGTATTGATATTGATATTTTAATTGCCGGTCATCTACATCATTCTTATAGCGAAACAGTTGGTATTAACGTGGACGTTATGAGAACGCCAAGTCTGATTGGTATAGATGATTATTCATTAAAGTTACATAAGACATCGAATGCTGGAGCCACTCTATTTAAGATCGAAGATGGTGACGGTAAGACGATGGAGTATCACATTAAGCTGAATAATGTAGAGGGGTGATATCGTATGACTGGTAAAGAATTGGCGCGTGAAGTATCGCTACGTACGGGGTATTACGCAAATGCATGCCATGCCATCATTCAAGAAGCATTCAAGGTTATGGGTGATACATTGGCGGCTCATGAGAATATAACGATATCTCACTTTGGTACGTTTAGTGTATATGATAGACAGCCACGCAATCTATATAACCATGTAACACATGAAGTGGATCATATTGATGGATATAAATATCCAAAATTTTCACCTTCCGCAACACTCAAAAGGGTTGTGAAGTAGTGAAAGATCAACTGATAATTACTACATTATTGGTTTTGAAATATATTGAGAAAAGGAGGTGTAGGCGTGCCACCTAAGAAAAAAGCCGTCAAGAGAAGATATCTCGCTAAAAATGACGATGGTGAGGAAATAGTATTTCGCTGTACGTGTTGTGGAAAAAAAACAATGACACCACTGCATAATTTTTACAAAGTATCATATTCTAAATCACATAAGGGAAATGATGCATATTCTCATATATGTATTGAATGTGTAAAAGAATTATTTAATTATTACAGGAATAAATATAGTCAACAAGAGGCTGTAAAAATTATGTGCGCCATGCTTGATGTTCCATATTATAGAAGCTTATATGAGTCTGTAAATAGACAAAATGATAACTTTAGTTTTGGTTTATATATCAGACAAATTAACGGCAAGCAGTATTCTGGGAAAACTTTCGCACTTACGCTGCACGATGGTGAGCTTGAGGTAACAAAAAAGGAAGTCGAAGAAGAAGCTGAGGAATTGGCGGAAAGTAATTGGACAGTTGAAGAAAGGCGCGCGAAAAACGAGGTTAAAAACTTATTGGGGTACGATCCATTTGAGGGTTATGCGCCAAAGGTACGTCGAAAACTATTTACAGAATTACTTGGATATTTGGATGATGATGATGTTATTAGCGATAATTATAAAATAGCTCAAATCATTCAGATCATAAATAATAATGAGCAAATCAATAGTTATGACATTGCAATTTCTCGTATTGATAAAAGACGTGACATTGATGATGTTAAAACATTGAATACGCTCAAGAAGGAATTGGTCCTGGCAAATGAAAAGATAGCTAAGGAGAACGGTATTTCTGTCAAATCGCGCGGAGATACACGGGCTGGTAAAGGTTCGCTTACTGGTTTGATGCGCGATATGAGAGATAAGGATATTAATGAGGCTGAGGTAAATTTCTATAACCAGTTACAATCAGAGTCGTCAAGATGGGCTGTAGATATTAGTATGCGCAGTATGCTGGATAATGTACAGCTTGGCGAAAATGATGTTAATGATATTATTGAAGACCAACGGGCACGCATTGTAAATTTGCAAGACGAAAATGATGTTTTAACTGAAGAGAAACGACTTGCTAAAGTGCGTGAAAATGAGCTGCTAATCAAAATTGATAAACTTAAAGAATTGTTAGGTGATGATTTGCCGGACGATTTTTTAGACGGTGATCAAGATGGCTAAGCGCAACGTTTTAACGCATGCACGTCTGCAATTATATTTAGCAGATGCCAAAACCATAAATTACTGGAGGAGAAACCCAATCATTGCTGCGGAAGACCTATTGGGAATTTATTTGTCTGATGCTCAGGCGTGGGTTTTAGCGGCCACCTGGAATACTGAGAAAGCTATATGGTCTTGTTGTCGTAACTGGGGAAAGTCATTTATTATTGCGGTTTATAGCATTTTAAGAGCGTTATTATATCCAAATCAAAATATTTATATTATTTCTTCGGTTGGTAATCAAGCGAAAGAAACATTTACAAAAATCGAAGAGATTGTCCTTCGACAAGGACGAACAAGTGAATCAATTCCTGATTTGAAAGACATTGCTATGGGAGAAACTGCTGGTACTGCTACGAATTCATCTGGATTCAAGCATGACCCAGCAAGCTATAGCGTATCTTTTCATAATGGTTCTAAAATTATGACGCTTAATAGTAAACCAGATAATGCAAGAGGTAAGCGTGCCAATTTACTGGTTTACGATGAATGCGCGTTTGTTGACGATGAATTAATAGTCGCAACTACCCCATTCGTTACGCAGGATGCTACTGCTAAATATGGTAAAGATGCGGCTAAAGATAAAGATGTTATGACACGTCAACCGTATAACCAAATTATCATGGCGTCCTCACAAAACACCGTTGATGTAACTTTTTATACCGAGTATAAAGCATGTGCAAAACGTATGCTTGCTGGTGATAAGCGGGTGTTTGTGGCGGATATGCCTTGTGATACTGCCATGCAGATGTATCATCATGGCGAAGAAATACCAGCCTTACTTTCACAATCCGTCGTAGATGCAGAAATGTCAAAAAATCCAGATAAGGCGCGACGCGAGTATTATAATAAGCCCGATCTAACAGGTGGCGATAATCAAATCGTTTCATGGATTACTATGCGTAGAGCGGAGCGTCAATTGATACCTTATCAAGAATGTAGAGGGAATAATATAGTGTTGGCATTTGACCCGGCGCGAACTAACGATAACTCTATTCTTGGTGCTATGGAATTAGTTGAGGATCAAGATTATGGATTATGCGGAAATGTTATTGGATGTACAAACTTTGTAGATATTGCTACAAAGAAAAAGTTTAAGCTTGATTCAAAATTGCAGCTTGAGGGCATTCGAGATATTATTGCTGATTATAACGGAGATAACCCAGATTATGAATTTATCGATCAAATATTAATAGATTCTGGTTCTGGTGGTGGTGGCAATTTGTACGCTGATAGTCTGCTAGAGGATTGGGTCGATAAAAATGGACATAGGCATCATGGATTTATTGATATGACCAATGAGTTGTATGTGCCATATCGTAGTCGCTATCCTAACGCAGTTGATAAGTTACGGATGATTAGCCCTCGTAAATGGCGTACACAAATGGTCGAGGAATTTATAGAACTTATGAATCTCGGCGTCATACATTTCCCATATGAATATCAGGGCCAAGAGTTTCTGCAAATGATTGACGGTATTGACCCAAAAACTAAAGAAGAACAAACATCTACATATAAATTATCTCAGTTTGAAATGGTTCATCTAGATCAGATAGACCGCATGAAGACTGAGATTTGTTATATACATAAAAGTACAAATGCTGAAGGAACGAGCGCTAGTTATGCTCTCGCACGCGAAAAACAAGCTACGATGCATGACGATAGGTTTTATGTCATGATTTTGATGGCCCACCGTCTTTATGAATTGCGTCGTGGTAAAGCGATGCGTACAACGCGTGAGCAAACACCTAACGCATCGGCATTTATTCAATTTAGAAAACCAAAACTATTTTAAGGAAGGAGGAAATACGCTTGGCGAAACGTACTACCGCTGTGGTTAATCGACGTATGCGTACAACACCAAAACCTGTAGAGTCAAGTACAAAAGATTTCGAGATCGCACGACAGAAATTTTTCGAAGCTTTAAATGGGTTGCAATTCGCTAATCTACTTAAGCAAACCAGTGTCACGTATACGCAATATACGAAAGAAAATTACAGGACGTATGTTCAGAATCCACAGCGAAATGAAAAACAGCTACGTGATATGTCCCAATTTCTGGCGCGCGTATCAACTCCTTACGTGCGAATATTGAGATATTTCTCAGATATATATGCATTCTATTGGAATTTAACACCCAAAATAAATCCTTTGGAAAAGCCGGAAAGCACTGATTTAATAACAAAGTATACTGAAATGTGTGGTGTCATCGAGAATCTTGACCTACCTGTCGAAATGCGAAACGTCATTTATTTTACATTGCGAGATGGTGCTTTTTATGGATATCTCTATGAGGATGATGACTCCATATTCATTCACCGATTAAACCCAGATTATTGTAAGCCGGTGGCTATTGAAGATGGAGTCTTTAATTACGCTTTTGATTTGGCATATTTTGACAAATATAAAGAGGCGCTTGAAACGTGGGATCCTGAATTCACATCAATGTACAACGCATATACAAGTGATAAAACTAATATGCGTTGGCAGATTGTGAATCCAGAAAAATCTTTGTGTATGAAAGCGTTTCCAGATTTAGATGAAAATATTCCACTATTTGTTGGTATGTTTGAGGCATTACTTGATTTAATTGATGCTCGTACACTTCAGCGTAATAAAGATGTTATTCAAAATTATAAGTTGATTTTACAGAAAATCCCATTTTTTGACGCTGGAAGTGCTAAAGATTTGGACGATTTCAGGTTGCGACTTGAAACAGTGCAGAAATTTGCTGCTCAAATGATGGATAGCGTGCCAGAAGCAGTTGGTGTTGCGACTACACCAATGGATGTAGAAACCGTTGACTTTAAGCCCGACGATAACTCAAATGATTTGGTGGCTAATTCTATGAAAAATGTATTCAATGATTCCGGCGTATCTATGATGTTATTTAATTCTGGGACTTCTGGATCGACCGGCGTTGAGATGTCTGTTAAGGTTGATACATCTTTGGCTTGGACGTATGTGCAATATTTGGAAAGATGGTGTCGTCGTTTTATTGCATACAGGACATCGTCTGTAGATTTCAATTTTGAAATTTTGGATGTACATATTTTTAATAAGGATGCGGCTGTGGATCGCGAATTAAAACTCGCCCAATCTGGGGTGCCGAATAAAATGAAGTTAGCCGCTTCATCTGGCATGTCCCCTGTCGAGGTTGTTTCAAACCAGATATGGGAAAATGAATATTTGCAAATCCATATGAATTGGATCCCGCTGATGACATCATATACCATGTCAAGTGATCAACAAGGGCGTCCGGCAAATGGTGAAACAGACGATGTAACATCAACTGATACAAATGCAACCACACAGGATTCTGGTGAACAGGAATTAGATGAACCAGTTGAAGGTGCTACCGAATAAGGGGTGATTTAGTTGTTTGTATATACGCGTAATGAGCAGGTGATCGCTCAGCTTGAAAAAGATGGCGCTCCCCTACTCCAAACATTAAGTGATGGAACTAAAGTATTTGTTCTCTCCCCTACTTCAAATTATTTTTCATATATTCAAAAACCAGAAACAGAAATATCCGACATGCTAACGTTCGGATAATTCTTTTTTATATATAAGTATTTTATTTTTTTTGAAGAAGGGAGGGAAATGACTACCTTGAAAAAGAAAATGCAAATCGAGTTTAGTTCTGCCCTCTCGGACATCGCGGAGGTAAATAAGTCTTTTGACTGTGCAAAACTTCGCGTTGCTTATACGGGCAAGAATAGAAATAACTCTTATATTAGTACAGAGGCATTTGAGCATGCTGTACCCACCATGTTTAATGTGCCGGTTGTAGCCAATTACAATCGTGAGGATGATGAGATTGGTTCGCATGATGGGACATGGATTAAAGATAAAAATGGTGAAGTACAGTATGTGAATATTACACAACCAGTCGGCGTTGTTCCTGAATCTGCACAATGGTATTGGGAGGACGTTGATGATGGTGGTGAAATGCACAAGTATTTCTGCACTGAAGTTTTGTTATGGAAGCGCCAGGAGGCTTATCAGAAAATCAAAGAAAATGGCGTTACAAAGCATTCAATGGAAATCAGTGTTACAGATGGTGAAATGCTTGATGACTATTATAAAATTAATGAATTTCAATACACGGCATTTTGCCTTTTAGGAACGGCTACGCCGTGTTTTGAAAGCAGCTCATTATTTACTTTCTCCGCTGAGGAGCAAGAAGAATTTAAGCTGCAATATACGCAGATGCTGGAAGAATTAAAGGAGCTTGGCAGTTCCTATTCGGAGAAAGAGAAGGAGGCTAACTTGAAGCTAAAAGAACTTCTTGAACAGTATTCTGTATCAATGGAGGATGTCGGGTTTGAAGTTGAAGGCTTATCTGACGAGGAACTTGAGGCCAAGTTCGCAGAGGTTTTCGCGGATGGAGACGACGCATCTGATGGCAACGCCGATCAAGAATCAACAGATGACGGTGATGCAGATGATATCGACTATGACAACGAAGAAGATGGCGGCGAAGGCGAAGGTACAATTAAGCAACCAAAAGAATTCGTTTTAGACTCTCAAATGCGAGATAGCCTTCATGCTGCTGTTGAAGGACTAGGCGAGATTGAACGTGAATGGGGATCTTATCCTCGCTATTGTCTGGCTGATTATGACGCAGATGTACAGGAAGTCTACTTCATTGATCTTGAGGACTATAAACTATATGGATGTGGTTTTGAGTTTGATGGAGACGACATTGTTTTTGATACGGAAAATATTAAACGTAAAAAATATCAAATCGTTGACTACATTGAAGGTGGTAGCGAGCAAGAATTCGCTCTCGGTGATATTTTTGATATGTTTGATCAAGTATATGTTAAAGATCCAATCGATGCTAATGAATTTAAGCGTTTACAGGATTTTGAGGCAAATGTATTAAAAGAAAAGCGCGAGGATGAAGAAAATAAGCTATTTGCTGAATTTGAAGATCAATTAAAAGAAAACGAAAGCTTTGTAGCTTTGAAGAAAAATGCTGCAGATTATACAATCGATGCACTTCGAAAAGAGCTCTTTGCTTTAATCGGACAGATGCAGTTTACGGTTAAGGATACCAAACCGGCACCGGGCATTGTGTTCGAAGATAAACCTAAAAACTCTTCCATGAGAAAATTGTTTGCATGGAAGGATGCTGAATAAACCATTGGGAGGAATTACATAATGGCAAGAACTAAGTATGGTTATGCCGAGTCTTCCAACATTAAGGCTACGATTGCTGGTCACACAAGAAGTGCTGTTAATGATGACCTGGCAATTGAAAACGGTACTCTTTGGAAGCTCGGTGCTAAAACAACTGGCAGCGATGAAATTTATAATGTAACGAAGCCGTCCGCTGGTGATAAGGTGTGGCTGGCTTTGTCCGCTCTGTATTCGTATGATACATCCAGCACTCTGGGACAGCATGAAATGTTCTTAAGAAAAGAGGCTGGTGAAGCTGCTAGAATTTATGAATTAGTAGAAAATGATAGATTCGCCGTTGCTGATTATATGATCACGCCGGTTACATCTGGTGGTGCGCCGAAGGTTGGAAACTACGTTAAGGCTGATCCGGCCACCGGTAAGTATACGGAGATTGCTGCTTCTACTTCCACGGATTCTCTTGGCTTTGTGGCAGAGATTCAGTCGCTGGAGTATAAGTCCAATCTGACAATCGTTAGACTGCGCGTTATTAAGAACGAGCAGGTTGCTTAATTGGAGCGGTAAGGAAAGGAGATAAACATAATGAAAGACATTACGATTCTTATGACCAACACTGCTCTGGGTAAGCAGGTTGAAAATTATAGCCTTGAAGATTCCAACACAGCTATCAGAAAGTATTTTGAGACTGAGCTTGGAATCCCAGAGGGCTGCAAGGATATGAGAGTTATTAAAAAGGCTCTCAGAAGAAACAAGGTTAGATTCTTTGAGATTATCGAAGAGACTGTTGAAAACTTACTGACATCTGGATGGAGAGAGAATGAATTCTTTGATCAGTTCGTAGAGTTTAGAAATCTTGCTTTAGGCGAGCAGAATCTGTTTTATGTACCAGATGATTCTATCCTGACTGTTTCTGAGTTTTCTGGCGATAGAAACGACTTAATCAGACAGAAGCTTGGTGCTGGCTCTGAGTATGTTGTTAAGACCCGTGCTTATGGTATCAAGATTTATGATGAGTATGTTAGATTCCAGATGGGCATCATTGATTGGGCTGGATTCACAAACAAGATGTACGAAGCAATTGATAAGAAGATCAATGATGAAATCTACGGAGCATTCCTGAAGCTGGATACCATTGTACCGGCCGGATTTGGTAAGACTGGTGCTTTAACCAAGGATAACGTTCTGGATTTAGCTGAGGCTGTTAGTATCGCTAATGGTGGTGAAGATATTACGATCTGCGGAACTAGAACAGCTATCAGCAAGCTTATGGGTCTGACTGAGTCTGGATGGATTTCCAACCAGATGAAGGAGCAGAGAAATACGACTGGCGCCGTTGCATATTTTGAAGGTATTGAGATTATGGTTGTTTCCAATGTCTTTGAACATGGAACAACGACCAAGAAGTATGCAGATGACACTCTGTATTTCTTACCGAAGAGCGATACAAAGCCGATTAAGTTTGTTTATGAAGGCGATATGGAATATACTGAGGATACCGATAGAACTACAAGAGTTGACCAGACAATTGAGGCTATGATTCAGTTTAGAGCTGGTATGGCAACTGTCTTTGGTAGATATTTTGGTACCTATAAGTTTACTTCCTAATTAAAAATACGCGGGCGAGCTTAATGCTCGCCCATTTTTATAATAGCGAAAAGGAGTTTTGAAATAAATGGCTGAAGAGAAAAAGACAAAGGCAAAGTCAACTGCGAAAAAACCGGCGGCGAGGAAGGCCGCAGCAAAGAAGCCTGCAGAGCCCGCTCCAGCGCCACAGCTAGCCGAAAAGAAATTTGATATGACAACGCCAATTAGATGTCGCAGCGTTAGACAAAATGATTTAATCTATAAAGCTACGAATGGCATTATTTATACATGGAATGGATTTGGAGACATTAGAGAGCTCCCCTATCAAGAGGTTCTTTCTATGAAAAGTCGTAGATCTTCATTCTTATATGAACCATGGTTGATTATTGAAGATGAGGATTTGTTAAAGACCAAAGAGTTTGCTGGTGAATTTGATAAAATGTATCAGGTTTATAGCGACTTTGAAGATCCAAGAACATTTTTTAATAGAAAGCCTAGTGAAATTCGTAAGGTATTAGAAGATGCTCCGAATGGCCTAAAAGATTTAATTATGTATAATGCTGGTGACTATATTACTAATGGTACGCTTGATAGTATCGGAGTGATTAACGCTATTGATGATGTCCTTGGCACTCAGTTAAAAATGTTGTTGTAAGGAGGTGTAGCTATTGAGCACTTCCTATACAACAATATATACATCTTTTCTTTCAAAAATTACAGATTTTGATTTACCACCATTAACTGATGATGAATTAAAAGCTTATTGCAAGTCTTATATGGAAAGTGCGATTGTAAAGTTGCCGGAAATAGTTAGTGATTTGTCTAAGCGCGAGATACTGGATGACGAGATCGTTACTGAAGTCGAACCAACTGAGGAACCCCCGGTACAAGAGAGTGAGAATCCGGGAGAAGAACCAGTTGTGGAGCCACAGGAGCCAGTAGAACCAGTAACTTATATATTGCATCTTAACGAATCTGTATATGGTAACTACACTTATAAAGCACCTGACATTACACATCTTATTGCAAATAATTCAAGCTTTAAGATGTTTATACGTGTAAGGAATTTTATAAAAGTAATGTCTTTTACACGTGGTGTGAGTGAAAATAAAGAGTGTAAAATTTACGATTTGTTTTCTTGTAATATATCTTATGACGGCGAAAATCAATTTGTCTTTTCAAAAACAAATTCAACTGCAATAAATTATTTGTTGTTATACGTAACGTATGATACGCCAAACACAGATCCTGATCCCGAAGAGACGCCACAACCAATTGAGGTGCCGGATGATATGCAACAGATCATTGATGAGGATGGTGTTATTGAGGCGGAAGAAGTTTTTAGCGATGATTTGACAGACTTGGAGATTGAAATTATAGCGTCTCAAATGGTTGTTGAATGGCTAAATAACGAAATCAACAACACGCAACTTACTAGAATGTTTGTTGGTACCAAAGACGAATCTATGGCGTCGCAGGCAAATCATATTGAAAAGTTAACAACTCTGAAAGAAAAGCGGCGTGCTGACGTATCAATGTTGATACGTGATTACGCTTATCGTGAATGGGTTAAGGAGGTTTAGCATGCATACTAAATATGGTGACTACTCCCCTGCCTCATTCTCTAATTATAAGAGATCCTTGATTGACCGTATATGGTGCCTTATTCCATTGCGGGAAGAAAAATGTCAGACAATCAACAGCAACATTGAACGATTAAACCGTGAATTAAATGGACTTTTAGAGGTTGGCGGTATTGAAGACAAGTATGTATTGACCGTCATTCATCTATTAGAAAATTTAGCGCATGAGCCAGACTTTAAAGTATATCGTGCAGATGTTCTGAGGTGCTGTGAGCTGATTGGTAAAATTGGCGGTGTTGCTGATGTTTGATCAATATCGTACGCGTATGGCGCATCGCGGCTCAACTGTTCGTGAAGCTAATCGTATGCAATCTATTAAAATCATGGAAAATGGTTTTGATTATTCGCAAACATATAAACAGGTTATGATCAATGATGAGCTTGTGGATGCGCGCTTCACTAGCGGATCGTCTACTACGGTTCGCGGCGGTATGGGTAACTATGAAATAATGTTTCGCAATGGTGTTTACTATCCTGCTGGTACTTACGTGTTCGTTAAGAACGCCAAAGATGAGTATGAACCGTGGATCATTATGTACATATCTGATGATCATATGTTCCCAAGACATATTTTACGTAAGTGTAATTATCTATTAAGGTGGAAGAATTCTCTTGGCAACATCGTTGAACGTTGGGTTGTATTTAGTGATAATCAACGGTTAATTAACGGAGAGCGAAACGTAGATTGGAATAAACTTACCCTTTCTTCGTATGCGACGGTGCTTTTTCTTCCGTGCGATGAAGAAACTATAAATATTAAAATGGATCAACGTTTTCTGATAGATCATCCAGATGTAGAAGGAAATCCAGAGGCGTGGATCGTACGAAATCGCAATGTAAATTCCAAAATTTTTGGAGGATACGATGGCATCGTTGAACTTTCCATTGCCAGACATCAATTCAATCATAATACAGATGATAAAGAAACAATGATAGCAGATTACAACATCGATTACACACACCCGGATGATTTCACGCCAGATGTTAATTACGATGTAAGAATTACATATAATGGTAAACCCGAATTAAAAATGGATACTCCGTTCAAAACATACACGGCGGAATTCCAGGTTGATGGTGAGGTTGATGATACTATAGAAGCATCTTGGGCTGTTTTAATGGATGAAAAATTGGAAGATATTGTAACATATGAGATATCTGGAAATGTATTAAAAATCAAATGCCCATTTGATGCCCTCTTAATAGGCAGATATATAAGGATAATTGCGGCAAATAATGATCTCGGCATTTCTGCAGAATTGCCCATAAAGGTGGTGAGTGCGATATGAATTCTGAAATGGACCGTAAGGTTGCAATGAACACCGAACTTTATAATTATAAGCGTAAGGTTATTGCGGCAATTTTGAGTAATGATGAGATTGTAACTGCTCTAAATTCGGAAGTGGATCCTAGTGAGCTTGTGTATGAATGCGTTTTCCCATTTGGTGTAATTCCAGATACACAGATGGATGCCAAATGTTATATTACTGTGGAGATTACCATGCCACAAGTATCAACGGTAAATTACTTTTTTAAGGACGTATTGTTGGTGATTAATGTAGTGTGTCATAATGATTTGATGCGAACAGATTATGGAATTCCGCGTCATGATTATATTTCTGCTAAGATTTGTGAGTTACTTAATTTTTCTACGGATCTTGGTTATGGCGAATTACAATTGGTATCTAATACTGAGGGTGCGTTTTCTGAACGTCATTCTGGTAGAACAATGCGTTTTAAGACTTCCGAGCGTGCTGCAATTAATGGGTACTGCGCTTAATGAACACATTAGCGTTACGACGTAATAAGCCGTATCAGATATCTAAATATGTTAAAGTAAATAATCCAACGCTTGGTCAAATAGAAGAGTTTGGCGAGGAGAGATATTGGGGCATTGTATCTGCATTTTGTTCTACATCATATGATTATCGCTTAACACTAGAGGAAGCCGGTATAGATTATTTGGATATTGATGATTGGCATATGTTTTTGAATACCAGACTAAGCCTACCGTATGATGAAACAAAGATATTGATTCCAGATATAGATTTTACCACTTTAATAGCTGCCGAAGAAAAAGATTCAAATCAAATTGTATTGTTAAATGATGAATATGATTTGGTTATGAATGAAGTGATTTATATGATGGCTGTAGATTATATACGAGAATGTCATGGTATTGCTAGAAATTATGAGATTCCTGGCAATAACGCTGCGCGTATGGTTTTTATGCAAGAGGCTCGCGAAGCGCGACAAATGGCTGGACGAAAAAAATTTAAGTCTACACTTGATCCATTGATTTCTGGGCTATGTAATCATCAAGGATTTAAATACGATTTTGATTCTGTATGGAATTTAAATATATATAATTTCATGGATTCTGTGAAAAGGATTCAAAAAATTAATTCGGCCGACCATTTCTTATCTGGCATGTATTCCGGCATGATGGATGTAAGTAAAATGGGTAAAGGTCAAATAAGAAAAGAAACTGATTGGTTAGGTGAACTAAAATAGTTCATCTTTATTATTATTTAGAAAGGAAGAGATCATATGGCTCTTAATATTGATAACCTTATTATCGATAGAGCACTGTCCGGCTCTATGATCGATAGATCGACAGGCGAAGCACTGTATTCTCTGAACCAGATTGCAGATCCATCCCTGGAGTGTACTGGTGAGCAGGTGTATGTTACTGATGCTGTTGGCGTCAGAGTAGCCGCTTTTGATAGATCCAAAGAAGCTACACTGAGTGGCACAAACGCATTTTTCAACCTGGGTCTTGCTGCTACGCAGTTTGGTACAAAGAAGCATGTTGCTGATTCTGGGAATACTATTATCGTACCTGTCAGAGAAGCACATACTGTAAGTGCGGAACATACTGTAACACTTGAAAATACTCCTATTCTGACTGAAGTATTATCCGTCAACCTTGCTACTAAGGATGGTGGTATTACACAGACTTTAGAGAAGGCGGACTCTGCTGCTGCAGGTAAGTTCTCGATAAATGGTAAGGTGTTAACTTTCCATAGCGATGTTGATGAGGGTCAGAATGTAATCATTCTGTATAAGAAGAATTCTGATTCTGCAATTCAGATCGATAACCAGGCTGATGCGTTTACAAAGGGCGGAGAGTTCTGGCTGGAAGTTCTGTTCTGCGATATCTGTGATACAAATACAAAGTATCACGGATTCCTTGTTTTCCCGAACGGAAAGATGACGAACGAGACGACAATCGATTTTAATAACGAGGCTACTCACGGCTTTACTATCGAGGCTATGCAGGATTACTGTGACGTCGATAAGAAGCTGTTCTATATCGTAGTGTCTGAATAATTATCACTGGTGGTGATTATTCGTGGCTAAGAAGAACGGAACTTGTTTATTATGCGGCACAAAATACGAAGTTTGTAAATTCTGTCAACGCACCAAGGTGTATTATCCGTGGAAAATTGACTTTGATACTCCGAAGCACTTCCAAATTTACGCCATTGTCACTGACTTAAGAAATGATGTGCTTAAGCCGGACGAGGCTAAGGAAAGATTAGATCATATTGGGGTTACAGCTGAAGAAATAGCAAATTTCGTTCCGTCAGTGCAGGCCACTTTGAAACCATTATATGATATTGATGATAAGCCAGAAATAAAGAGCGGCTTAGGTGAACAGGTGGCGGCACGCAAAGAAGAGCCGCAAAGAAAAACGGCAAAACCCTTTAAGGGTCGTAAAAAATAAACACCAAAGAGGATTGGTAAGGAGGTTTCAGATATACCGTTTATTATCTCCCACCAATCCTCTTTTTTCAATTATTAAACTTTTATGGAAAAATTCTTGAAAATAATCATTGATCAGGAATGTGTAGACCGCTACAATGCGCTATATTTTGAAAAACATCCAAAAGCAAAAAATAAGCGTATTACTTCCCCACAACATCCAAGCATGAATACATATTATAAGGCTAATTATCGAGAAGCAAATCATATTAAACAGATGTGGAAGGATTTTGTTGTGTGGCGCATTAAAGAACTTGGTTTAAGTAATGCCAATATTGGAAAGTGTCGCATCACATATGTAACGTATTTTAAGACAAATCGGCGTCACGATCCCGATAATATTTCTCCCAAATTTATTTTTGATGGATTTGTCGAGTCTGGTCTTTTAACTGATGATGATTTAAAACATGTCACCTCTCTTACAATTGAGGGTGGAATAGATAAAGAAAACCCACGTATGGAATTTCTAATTGAAATTTTATAAAAGGAGAATATGAGTATGAGTAAGTATAATAGTGCTCTTGAATATGTTGACGCATTTATGGATCAAAAAAAGACAATTGAATATGGCGAAAATGATTTAGTAATTAATGTTAGAGACAATATCGATGTTGATGATGTTCTTAACGCCATTGCTACAATTGTCGATAATGTTGTTGAACGTGAATTTGAATACGAATTGATTGATTTAATGATTCCGTATTATCTAATGAAATTATTCACAGATATTACACCGCCGACGATAGAAAAAGATGGTGAGGTATTTCCAGATTTTCAAAAGTGTTATGAAATTGCAACTTGCTTAAATTTGGAATATGAATTAACCCAGGTCTCCCCTATCGTCGCTGGCTATGTTTATTTTATGACACAGAATATTTGGAGAAAATTAGATTATCATAAATCGCAAGGTGCGTATATAAAGCGTGAATTAATGGAATCGTTATCTGCATTTTACGAAGTTATGGATGAGTTAGATCAGGCAGCCGAACAACAAAAGGACATTGATCTTGACGGTTTTGTGAAACAATTGTCTGAGATTTCCACAGCATTAAATGATCTCAAAGATGAACAAGAAACGAGAGATTTATCGACGCTTGATGGTAATGCGTCTATAAGTTTAGCTATTCCAAAGAGCAATTAACATAGAAACAGCTCGCATCATTCATATGCGCAGTGATTGTTTCGGAAAGAAGTAGGTGTTCATAATGTCGCCAGGTACTACAATAATCGTGGCAATTTTAACCTCGAATGCGTTTTTTGGCGTTATCCAATTCTTGATAACACGCGCTTTTAACAGTCGAGATTTGATCTGCGCAGATATGTCTGTTGTGATATATAACCAGCTTGCAGACAAGATTGAAAAATCTCTTGATCGAGGATATGCTACACCAGAGCAACGACGTGATGTCGAAAAACTCTATGAGAGATATGATGCACATGGTTGGAATGGTGATATGCGTTCGCGCATGGATAAATTTTATGACCTTCCAACAAAAAATTTAAATGATGTCTATCAGTAAGATATTATTCTTATTATATGCGAAAAGGAATAAATAAATGCAAAAAATAACACCCATTACTACAGAGGAGTGGGAGCAGTGTAATAAATGGAATCGTGAAATAGTGGATGAATTTTTGGCGAATTCTTTTCATCTTTCGCCAAAAAGTAAAAAGGCTTATAGATCAAATTTAATGATCTGGTTTAATTGGGTTCGTAAGAACTTAAAGAATAAGCCGCAATATGAAATTAAACCTCTTGATTATTTAAAATACCAAAGTTGGCTGTTATCAATGGGACATAGTTCTTCGGATGTTGACAGCAAAAGAGCTGCAATATCATCTCTTTGTAATTACATCGAACTTTATTATTTAGATGAGTTTCCAAATTTCCGCACATGTATTGCCAAGGGAATGAGCAGACCAGTAAAAAAACTTGTGCACGATAAGATCCCTCCAACTAAAGAAGAGATGGAAATGTTATTCCGTGAACTTGAAAAACGTCAAGATTGGCAAAAGTTGGCTTATCTTAGATATACATATGATACTGGTTGTAGACGGGCCGAAAGTGTGCAGCTGCTTAAAGAGGTTGTGAATTATCAGCCTATCGAGAAAACTATTAAGGTGGCAGATCAGAATGGTAATGAGCATGAAATTATTGTGAAATATTATCGAAGTAATTCAACGCGTTGTAAAGGACGTGGTGAAGCTGGAAAAGTACGCAAATTGATTTTTTCACAAGATACCATGGATGCTATTAAAAAATGGTTAGAGGTTCGTGGAGACGACGACTGCCCGTATGTATTCGTGTCACGTCATAATGGAAAGGTGCAACAACTAAGTGAAAGCGCACTTAATAAATGGGCGTCTGGTCTCTTCACGAAATTGCTCGGACGTCGTTTTCATCCACATATATTGCGTGAAGCGCGCGCTACGATTGGCGTTGTTGAAGATGGTAAATCTGCTGAGGCAATGCAGAAGCTGCTTGGTCATGAATCTGTAGAAACAACAGTGAATCACTACATTATCAAAGATGATGATGATGATGAAATTGATGAATTATTTATATAATTAGTTATGTCATATATTTTTTATAATCCAAACCCATCTCAAAAAATGGTTGGTGATTGTGTTATTCGAGGTGTATCACGGGTAACACATCAAAATTGGGATGACACATATATGGATATCTGTATGTGTGGATATGCAATGAAGGACATGCCGTCTTCGAATAATGTTTGGGAAAATTATCTTATAAAAAATGGATTTATTCGAACATTATTGCCGGACACATGTCCCAATTGTTATACAGTTAGAGATTTTTGTTTAGACTTTCCACATGGCACTTATCTGCTGGCGACTGGCGGCCATGTTATTGCTGTCGAAAACGGCGATTACTATGATGCATGGGATTCTGGCAATGAAGTGCCAATATATTATTGGAAAGAAAAGGAAGATATATAATGCAATATTCAAATGGATTCTTAAATACATCTCCATACAATAATGGCTATATGCAGAACGCTGGTGTTGCACCATTAACACAGAACGGTCAAACACTTGTACAGCCAGCACAAATGCCACCAGTATCCCCTATCGCAAATTCATTTACATGGGCGTGGGTACAGGGAGAGGCTGGGGCTCAAGCTTATCCAGTGGCACCAAACACAACAGTTCTGCTACTTGATTCCGACGAGCCTCGACTGTTCATGAAATCTGCAGACGCAAGTGGAAAGCCACAGGCTATGGAAACGAAGTATTTAGTTGACGAAGAAAAATATAAGCAAATTCAACTAACTGCGGAAAACACTCCTAGTGTTGAGTATGTTACAAAGGAAGACTTTGAACGTTTTGTCGAAGACGCTAATAATAAATTTGTGATTCGAAAGGAAAAGAACAATAATGGCAAATGATTTGTTTACTAAGTTTGGCCACACCCCGCCAGAACAAATGTCTGGACCGTTTGGAAATGTGGCCGATATTTTGAATAAATATAATGAATTTGCAAATAATTTACAGGGAGATCCTAAACAGCAGGTGCAAAACCTTCTGAATAGCGGTCGTATGTCACAGCCACAGTTTAATTGGTTGAGTCAGATGGCTCAAGCTTTTCAACAATTAATACATAGATGATGGCTTACGCTCTTTGGGCGTGTTTAGTGAACAGGTGAATTGAGAACATGAGTGTGCAATTTGGTTAAAAGCGCGATTAGGCTGGCTGAAAATGTATACATAAATATTGCGCTTTAACATAACAAAATTTTTCTCATTTATCTAGTCACTATTATGTGACAGAAAGGAGTTAAAGCTTATGGCTTTAGCAACAGAAAATAGCAATGGTATGGTTATGCCTGTAGCACCAATGTATGGAAATGGTGGTAGCAATGGATTTGGTTGGAACGATGGTTCGTTCTGGATTATTATTCTGTTCCTATTTGCCTTCATGGGCAATGGTTGGGGCGGATTTGGTAATGGTTTTGGCGGAGGAGGTGCCGTGCAGACCGTAAATAATGACGTCCAGCGTGGTTTCGATCAACAGGCTGTTATGGGTGGTATTAATAGTATTAATACTGCGGTGTCTAACGGTTTTGCGAATGCTGAAATTTCCAGATGCAATGCACAGGCAAACGTGCTGCAGACCTTAAATGATATGGCGATGAATTATCAGGGCTGTTGTTGTGAGCAGAAAGCTGCAATTGCTGACTTAAAATATACAATCGCAACAGAGGCATGCGCTGATAGACAGTCTGTTAATGATGCATTACGCGATATCATAGAGGCGCAAAATGCTGGAATACAGTCCATTAAAGATCAGATGTGTCAGGACAAGATTGATGCGAAGAACGAGCGAATTCAAGAATTGCAGGCACAGGTTAACATGATGAATCTTGCAGCCTCTCAGAATGCTCAGACTTCACAGATTTTGGCGGACAATGCTGCGCAGACACAGGCGCTTGAACAGTATCTGAACCCGGCTCCGATTCCGGCATATGTAGTTCAGAACCCTGCATGTTGCAATACGCCATACTATAACGGTTGCGGATGTAATGCGTAAAGGGGGTGGCATTTATGGCTGAATATGCAGCAAATGCCGTCCAGATTGTAAATCCGGGCGAAACTGTAGTGTTTACGGATTCACCTGAACCTTGTGCGCGTGGTTTTATTCGTCATCGTGATGGTACTGGAAATTTTCTGTTAAGTGGATGGACGCCGCGTCGTTTTAATTGTGGTTGTGGATGCACTCGCAATAAGTCGGCAAACTATCTTATAGATTTCGGTGCGAATATTTCTATTCCAGAAGGTGGTACCGTGGAGGCTATTTCACTAGCTATCACAATTGATGGTGCTACTATTCCGGCTAGCAATATGATCGTAACTCCGGCTGCAGTTAACGAATATTTTAATGTGAGTCGTGCGATTAATGCAGATATTTGGAATGGATGTTGCGAATCTGTTGCAATAAGAAATACGAGCGCCCAACCAATCCAGGTTCAAAATGCTAACGTTATTTTTTCACGGCCAGATTTATCGGTCACTTATTAAGAAAGGAGGAATGTATAGATGCATAAAAAGATTGCAAAGGTGCAGGAAATTCTTGAAAGAGAAATATGTGGTATGTTTGATCAGATTATTACTGCAGGCTCCATTTCTCCGGCAGAAGTGGAAACGATGGATGAGGCCGTTGAATTAATGCTGAAAATGCAAAAACTTGAAGGCCGTCAGGAATACGGCGAAGAATCTTTCGATTCTAGTTATGATGGTTATAATGGCGGTTCATATAGGCGTGGTAGAGACATTAATACTGGTCGATATATAAGTAGGGACTCTTATCGTGGCGGTATGCCCTATTATGACCAAGGCTATATGAGAGATTCATATAGAGGTGGTAACGGTGGTAATTACTATGATAGGGGCTCTTTTGAGCGCGGTTATAGCGGTCATTCTATTAAGGATCGCATGGTAAGTCAACTTGAGGCCATGTATGACGAAGCTCAAACAGAGCATGAACGTCAAATGGTTGACGAGTGGATTAAACGTATTGAGACTGAACAGCAATAATCGGTTTCGTTAAAATTACAGGGGTGCATTGTATGCTTAGCGGGTGTATCATGCACCCCCCTTCTTTTTTATGGTTACGCTATTTTTTTAATTTTAAAATTTGATGTACGAAGATTAGATCGCATTTGCGATTTGATATATAAAATTTGTTATTTTATTAATTATTAAATAGAAAGGATTGGTGGTGCTTATGGCGTTACCAAGCAGTGTTATGGCGGCGGTAAATCGCGCAACTAGTTCAGCTGCATCTGATGCAATGTCTATAGATATTGGTGCTGCCGCAAATCAAATATATCAATTACTACTTGATAATATCAACGGTTCAGATATCCCTGGTGGAATTAAGGGCGCGATTATAGGCGCTATGTCTGGCCCAGTAATTGTAAGCCCAGAACACGCCATTATATTTGTTGGTGACGTAATGAGGCCATCTGTATATTCTGGATCTGCTGATATGGTCATGGTGTACAACAAACGTAAAGCAATCAGTCCACATTTGTATTACAACACAAAATATAATTGTTGGACAAAAATGAGGGGCGGCTTTCTTAAAGCATATAATAATATGTATTTGGAGAAGACTGTCTCCACAGGCAACGCTATGTTGGCCCCGTACGGCGGCTCTGTAACGTTGGGTTAATAAAGTGAGGTGAGAACTTGGCTGAAAATATTCATGTGCATGTAGTTAACGATGCACACTTGACAATACGGGAACTCGAAAAAATATTTGCTTACGATGGTAAAACTATCAATATCCCGATCGTAAGTAATGCCGCTGAAATTAAGGCCGATTTACGACATATCTTTAATCATAATAGAAAATCCGTTAAAATTAAATTTGATGCAGAAGGATTGAAAGATATTGAGAAAAAGATGGATAAAATTAAAAATTTTGATCCATCTAAGACTATATCAAAAGCGGCTAAGGCTGGCGGCAGTAAAGGCGGCAATAAAGCTAAAGATGTGTTTGCTGGCCAAATAAAGACATATCAACAAGGTGCGCTTAAGTTGCAAAAAGCAATGACGCAAGTTAATCGGGAAATCGCGGCTGCTGAGAAGTTTTTATATAAGAACACTGGCGCACTTGGTACTAAGCAGGTTCAACAGTTAACAAAGCGTAATACTGAAATGCGCAAATTATACGCCAATATGGAAAAGGCGTATAAAGACACATTTAGTAAGGGTGGAACTGACAAGCTCGGTGATAAAAATCGTGGCGTACTACAAGGGTTGCTTGGAGATGCTGATAAAGCAATTACTGGATCGCGAAATCAGCGTTCTGCGCAAAGTTTAGGGTTAAGTCAATATGCCGCCACTATGAATAAGGATGTTAACTCTATTGTTAATACTCTTACAAATGCACAGGGGCAAATTCGCGGCAAGATCTCTGGTTTGCAAAAGATTTTAGATTCAAGCGGTAAACACAACCTCAGCAACGGAGATATTTCACGTATGCGCACTGAGGTTGAAACCCTAAAAACGAGTCTGAAAGATATTCAAAATCTACAAACTCAAATACCAACTAAAGGCGCACAAGGCAAAGGCGTTCTGGGTGATGCTAATGTAGCAAAACAAGTCGAAGAAGTGACTAAGGGGTATGAGCGTGCAATAGCATCTGCAAAAGGTCTAACATCTGAAATGAATGGCAAGCTTGGAATAGCCAATGCCATGGATAATCAGATGGTCTATTTTGATAAAATGGGCGCCAAGATGTCAGACTATTTTACAAAATTTGGACATAATTTGCAAAAAAATGCTCAGCTTTATGATAGATTCTTAACGTTACAGAATAAAGCAAATAATGGTCAGTTTGCTTCAATTGGAGACGCAAATACGCAGTGGGCGCAGTTTCGTACGGAGGCGAGATCCGCTGGAGTTGAAATTGATAGTTTTGGAGCCAAACTAGAAAGAACCTTTGGTAGTAGAATCAGATCCGCAACAGCTGGTATGGGTGTATTTGCATTACAAGGTGTAGTTCGTGACATTGTGACGAATGCTCGTGATGTTGATACAGCGATGACCGAGCTGAAAAAGGTCACAAATGAAACTGACGCGACATACACGCAGTTCTTGGACAATGCTGGAACACGTGCTCAGAATTTGGGCGCAACACTCCAGGAAACAGTAAGTGCAACGGCAGATTTTGGGCGTCTTGGATATGACATTGAAGACGCGACTAAACTTGCGGATAACGCACTTATCTATCAGAATGTCGGTGACGACATTGACAACATCGATGAGGCGTCAAAGGCGCTTATTTCAACGATGCAAGGGTTTAATATACAAGCTGATGATAGTGCTCAGATTGTAGATAAATTTAATGAAGTTGCGAATAACTACGCTTCTTCAGCTGGTGATATCGGTCAGATTACTCAGCGAAGTGCTGCGGCTATGTCGGCGGCAGGCAACTCCTTAGATCAGACCATAAAATGTTGTGGCTATGGTTGGTGACAATCATAGAAAACCCGTCTAAACATGGAAACCCCTATTGGTATAGGGCAACCAAGTGCTAATATAAAAGCTAAACGACTATCTCGAAAGAGAGTACACTGCAAACTACTGGTAGTGGAAACGGCGGGGCTCTAATACAGTTAGAGCATGATATAGTCTTTTCTGCATGGAAACATGTAGCTGTTAATAACGGGCGTGATGTGGTGAATCACGTTGAAAATGAAAGTGCATTGGGAGTTGCAGCTAACGAAGTTCAACAGGATGCTTAATTTTAGGCGTCCAAGACAGAGATGTCTTGGATTATTACACCTTTGAATTGCGGGAAACTCCATACGTAACATGTATGGACAATCCGCAGCCAAGCCTCTATATAGAGGAAGGTTCAACGACCATCCCAATTGGGAGTAGGATGCAAGCGATTGGTATCCGAAGCGGAGGTGGCGCTAACATGTAGTGATGAGCGTTAAGATATGGTCTGTACTTGTAGGTAACTATAAGATTATTTGCATCATTCGGAAATGGAGATAATTTATTTATACTGTTTATGAACATGTTTTCCCAAACGGGAAAAGATATGTGGGTATTACGAAACAGCAACCTGAGCGTAGATGGCAAAATGGATATGGTTATCCACTCAATAAACAGCCATTAATAGCAAAAGCTATTAAAAAATACGGTTGGGAAAATATTACTCATAATATACTACATCAAAATCTTACTTATGACGATGCTCAAAATTTAGAAAAGTATTATATTGAGAAAAATCATTTGACAAATCCAAACTATGGTTATAATTGTACGTCTGGCGGTGATGCGCCAGCATATAAAGTTGGACGACCAGTGATTTATAATAATCATATATATAAATCACTTAAAGACTTTTGTAATACATTCTCACTAAGCACTAGAACAGTTGGGTCGTGGCTTACAGAGGGTGTACCAATGGACCCGAATTATTATGATCGAGGATTGCGATATGTTGATCAGGATCGCGAAATTATTCGAGGAAAACGCTCGTTTAAGCGTAAAGTAATATGCGATGGTGTGATATATGATTCATTACGTGATTTTTGTAGGCAACATAATATTAACAGTGGAATATCACATTGGTTAAGTGGAAATAAGGGTATGCCAATATATTGGTATAATAAAGGATTGAGGTATCTAGATCAGGACTTCAATGAAATTAAACAAGCTAAGAAAGATGCAAATAATAAGTGGATGTAGCGAGTTCACTTTAACGTTCTAGGATACAGTAGGTACGGCTTTAAAAACCATGAGTATGCGGCTTAGAGGTTCTAAGACGGATGTAGAGTCGGCGGGTCTTGATGCCGAAGGTATGGCAACGTCTGTATCTAAACTTCGTGATGAGATAATGAGTTTGTCTGGCGTTGATATAATGCTGGATGATAATACTTTTAAGTCCTCTTACGATATTCTTATGGGTATTGGAGAGGTTTGGGATGGCCTAACAGATGTTAATAGGGCAAATATTACTGAATTATTATTTGGAAAAAGGCAAGCTAACATTGGTACGGCTATTCTGCAAAATTATGAGCGTGCTCAAGAAATACTTGAAACATCACAAAATTCCGAAGGTAGTGCACTTCGCGAAAATGAAGTATACCTAAATTCTTTACAAGGTCATATTGATAAATTGCAAGCAAAATGGGAAACATTTTCTGTTGCGCTTGCTGATTCATCTGGCTTAAAGGCATTAATTAACCTCGGTGGTAGAGTTATTGATACCTTTACCGGAATGACAAATGTTTTTGGCAGCGCGACAATGGTGTTAACCCCCCTCATTGCGGCAATGTCAAAAACTTCAAATTCTGGATTATTTAAAACTTATAATAAGTTAGTCAATGCAGAAACCGGCGCGGTTGAGGAACGTGTTGGAACAGCTTGGACGGCAAATCGAGAAGAAAAAATAACTCGTACAGCGCAAGCACGAACAGCACATGCAGAAGACATGCGCCATATTAACAACGTTGCGTCCTATATGGATTCATACTCCAAGGGAGACAAGTCGCAAGAAAGTTGGTTAAAAACCCAAGAAAAAATTAATGCCGAAATGGAAGGCATGGGTAAAGAGGCCAGAGTTGCCGCCAATTCTATGATGCAGTATGGCGATGACATGGACAAAGTGAACAATATTGGCAAAACATTCGACAAAGATGGTCAGAAACGAGTTGCCAATCTTGAAAAACAAAATAAAGGGTTTACGGGATTTGCAAAATCAACAACCGCCATGTTTGGTAACATCGGTGCATCTCTTGCTATAGGGGCTGGCATAACAGGTGCCATGGAAATTATTAGTGCTTTAGATCAAAGTATGAAAATTTCAGATGGTGCTAGAAAAGATGCCATGGAGCAAACGATTGACACATATAATAAATCTACAGAAAGCGCAGCTGAAAACAAAAAGACGATTCAATCATTAGCGTCTGAATATAGAACACTTGCACAAGGTGTTGATTCTCAGGGACGCAATGTAAGCTTAACTGCGGATGAATTTGCGCGATACAATGAGATAGTCGATCAATTAGTATCCATCTCCCCTTCCCTAATTCGCGGGTATAATAAAGAGGGTCACGCGATTATTGATCGCAATAATGCGATTAAGGATGCTATAGATTTACAAGATGAATATGCAAAGGCGGCAACTAGCCGATATACATCTAATGAATCTATGCGTGACATTATAAATGGTGCACGTATAAACGTTGACGATGCTTTAAAGGATTCGCGCTCATCTAGTGTTGAACTTGGTAAAGCTATTGGCTTGGATGCGCGTGAGCGTGGAACAATTACGTCTGAACGCGACTTGCGTAACGACGAAATAACAATTAAGCATGCTAAAGAGATTGATGATGCGCTCGGCCATGAGGTAGACCTACAGCACGCCTCTTCAGCGGAACTTGATGAGATATTAGCAAAGCGCGGTGAAATATTAAAAAATACAGAGAAGCAAGCAAAAGCGGATGGTTTGTCCGCAGAGCAAACTCAAAATCGTGTAGATAAAGCCACCGAGGCTTTAAACACTTTAAGTGCAAATCAAATGGAGGTTGATTCTGCAACTCAACCTATATTGGATGCGCTTCAGGTTTATGCGTCTCAAATTAATGATGATACTGGTAAGTCTATCGTTGATGGATTACCAGAAGCCATGCAAGATGGTTATAATGCCGGACTAAAGGCAATTGCACAAAAAGCTGCAACAGACGATACTTTTGGTGAAGGACAAGCTAAAACCGCCGCAATGAATCTTGTGGATGAAATGAGCGCAGTATATAATTCTCCAGAATATCGTGAGATTATGTCAAAGGTTGAAGCGGCGCAAGATGAATTTATGAATAGCGATCGTAATAGGGCCGCTATGGAAAAATATAAAACACAGGTAGCTGGTTTGCAGGATCAGTTACAGGCCCTAGCCTCTCAATACGAGGGAACGAACGCTGCAATGTTTGAAGGTCTTAGCCAAATGGCTATCGACGTTGGAAATTTTGGACAAGATAATATTCTTTCGCTTGCGAACGCCTTTAATCCTCTTAAAGATAAAATTGATGAGGCGCGTGATGCTAAATCCAGATTTGACGATGCTATGTCTGGTGGCGATTACAACACCGCTATTAACGCGCAAAAAGAAATATATGACGCGATGACAGAGGGCACCAATGACGAAGGCAATGGCACAATGGCCTTTTGGACTGGTGCTGAGGAAATTCTTGGCAAGGGAACCCTTCGAGACCTTGGATATGATATCGACTCCGTAAAAACAAAATTGCAAGAATGGGCGCCAGCAATGAAAGATACGGAAGCTGGAACGGACGCTTTATTTGATCAATTTGCAAAATATCGTGATACATTAAACGAAATTGATGGTGTTAATATTGCCGAGGATGGTTCATGGGATATTCCGGCTGAAAAATATGCTGAGGTAGCACGCCAACTTGGTATTAGCGAAGATCTGCTGGTGTCTATGGTTGACAATGCTCGTCATTGGGCAGATGTTAAATTGTGGGATAGTCCAGAAAAAGCCGTTTCAGCAATTAAAGATATGGAGTCTACATATACAGATGCGGAAGGTAAAGCCTATGCATTTTATGACACTGTAGAATCTGAAGCACACCAAGCTGGACTATCTGGACAAGAGCTTACTGATTATATGTCTGAAATTGGTAAGCAAGTAGAATTAATAGACTTACAAAAGCTTGACTTTGATGCCGGGACAGAAAAGGGTAAGAAAAATATTAAAGAAGTTGCCGATCAACTTATTGGTATGAATTCGGCCCTTGATAAGAACGGCAAGTTAGACCTTACTGGAACAACTGCAATGTTCAAGCAGATGGGCAAATCTGCTGATGAAACAACTCACGCACTTGAACAATTTGACGCTGCTGGTCTCTTAGATACGAGCGGCTATGATATGAGCGAATTTGGCGGTGATTTGAGTCAATTTGTTGCACAAGCCTTTGGCGAACTTGATACGAATAATCCGTTTGCGAATATGGAATCGTCTGTTGATAGTATGGCGACCTCCATTAATAATCTTGTAGCAACGTTAGGTGGTGTTCCTGAAGATTGGTTGCACATAGATGGTCAATTAGCCAAAATTGATGAAGCCACATCTAAGGGTCGAAAAATGACCGATGAAGAGTATGAAGGTGCGCGTAAGACTTGGCAAGAAGAGCGACAGCATCAGGGACAGATTCTTCAGAATTCTAATGATCCCAATCAACGCAGACAGGCGTCTGCTAATATTGAAAGACTTAATAAAAGTGGACAAGCGCTTGAGAAACAGGCATATCAAAATGGTTTAACTACTGAAGCAGAATTTGAAAAACGTATGCATGGCGCTGGTGCAGATGGTCGTGCCGTACAATATGAAGAAGATGCTACTGCGATTCGTGACTTATCAAGCGCACTGAAAGAGGCCAGTCAAGATGGAGCAGAACTGGGTACTTCTGCTGAACAAGCGGGCAATAAATTACATGATATTGGCACCGATACTTCTGTTGCAACAGCATTTCAGAATGTCGAACGAGCTGCTCAGCAAGCAGATATGTCCGTTGCTGATTATATTCAATCTCTATCAAGTGGTAAAGATGAAGCAAATCAGCTAAATGATGCCTATATGGACTATTTGTCAGCTCGCCAAGATGAATATAGTTCTATGTTGCCAGAAGGGACTGGGCAAGTTTCGATCGAGGTTACGGCCGATGTGTCACAATTTGAATCCTCGCTAGATGAAATTGAGGGGTTAAGTGGCGAGCAACACGAGGCTGTTATAAAAGGGGTTGTGGAATTTGAGCAATCTGGTGGTAGTAATTTAGAAGAATTAACATCTGCACTACAACAATTGCCTCCAGAAGTGCGAACAAATGTTATTGCCCAATTAAAGGAGTCTGGAAATCAAAGCCTTGTTGACTATGCTGAAACATTAGATGAATTACCACCAGATGTTGTTACAAATGCGACTGTAGAAACATTGGTGAATTATCTGACAGGTAGTCAGGAGCCGCCAGAGGATGGTAGTGCATCTGTCGGTTATGATAATGTAAGTGGTCAAGAACCACCGGAAGATGAATCAGCGTCTATCGCCTATGATACGATTAGCGATCAGGTCCCTCCAGAAGAAAAGACGGCGCCAGTAAAATATACGTGGGGCGGACAGGACGAGGCACAGCAAAGTACCACCACAGTTCAATATGATAATAGCGGCGCACCAACACTAAACGGAACGGCAAATTATACAACAACTTTTGATACAACAGAAGCGCCACCGCTTCCTGGTTTAGTTACTTATACTGGTGATTATAGCTCCCTAGTGGCTCCCACGTTACCCGGTACAGCCGTATATTCGACATCCGGGTTGCCGACAATAGCTCCTACAATCCACGGTACGGCAATTTATACAAAAAAGTTTGAATATAAAGGATCCGACAATCGTAGACGTGCATTGTCATCTGGAACCAGTGATAGAAGGCGTTTTCATTCTGCGGCTAGTGGTAAACTTGGTCCAACGGGACATGGCGGCCTTACACTTACAGGCGAACTTGGTCCAGAATTAGTTTGGTTGCCAGATGATAACGCTTCGTTTTTAACTGGTTTGAGTGGCCCACAGATACAAGATCTTCCGGCTAACGCGGTAGTCTGGCCATATGAAGAAACCAAACGAATTTTTGGTGGAACGTTGCCACCTGGAGTGCTTACTAATCGTCACAGTATGGGGCGTTACGCAGCCTCTCATCTGGGTTCTTCCGCAAAAGGCTCTAATTACAAATTCGGTTCTGTAAAATCTGGAAAGAAAAAGAAGGGTTGGAGCGATTATACGGATAAATGGGATTATAAATACGACCTCGAAAGTATTAGCGAGCAGGCATACTATAATGGTCTTCTTCGTATTTATAATAAACGTAAAAGCAAACTAAGCGGTAAGGAGAAACGTACTGCAAGGAAAGCAATCCATGATGCTTATACTGAACTATTAGAGGCCCAATCTAGTAGTTGGGAAGATGCTGTTGATATCGGCACTATGTCAGAGGCGACATACTATGGTAAATTAACAGCACAAACTAAACGGTATAGTAAAGGTAAATATGGCAAGCAAACAAAGGCGTATAGAGACCATCTAAAGGAGCTTCATGATGCATATAATGATATGGTTGAGGCTCAGGCGGATAGTCTTGATCATAGTTTAGCCATGGGCGGCTTAGATGAAGCTGGTTATTATCGTAGGCTTGTTGGTGTAGCAAATAAATATGCGCGTCCTCCTAAGAATGCCGGAAAGTTCACAAAAGAGTATAGAGAATATCAAGAAAAATTAAAAGAAGCAGCAGACGCAGTATATGATCGTGAGAAACGCGAGATTGATTTTATGCTCGGATTAGGTGTGGGCAAAAATGGTGGAAGATATACTGCGGTAAATGCTTATAGAGATTTGCAAGCGTATATTCGTAAGGCTATCAATGGTGTTGTAACAAGTAATACAAATACGCGCAAGTTAACGAGTGCCAACTATGTTAGAAACTTTCTTTATACTGGAACAAGTAATAGGCGACAACCCATTCCTTCAATGGCTAGAGGTGGTCGGCTTGGACCAAATGGTCGTGGCGGACTTACGTTAACAGGTGAGTTGGGGCCAGAATTAGTTTGGTTACCAGACGAAAGTGTATCATTCGTTGTTGGTGTAGGCGGCCCTGAGATGGTCAATCTCCCATCTAATGCTGTTGTTTGGCCAAATGATGAAACACAACAAATTTTTGGCGATACTATAGATTCGAGTTATTTAGAACCAAACGATGTATTATCAATAGAAGATTTGGAATGGCTTGAAGAAGTGTTCGGTTCTGGAGCAAATGGTATTAACTATTTCGGTTCCGCATCTTTTGGTAAAAGAAGAAAGTCGTCATCATCTGGCAGATCAAGGAGTTCGGGATCATCATCAAGTCGTAAGAGAAGAACAAGGAAACGTAGAAGCAGTAAATCTGGTGGAAACTCATCAAATAAGAAAAAGAAAAAGGCTAAAAATACTATAGGTCTTGCAACTAGTAAAAAGACTGCTAAAACTCCTAGGGTATATAACCCATTTCGTAAAAAATCCACTAGCAAAAAGAAGAGTTCTGGTAAAAAGAGCTCATCTCCTACTACGTGGGATATGATGACGGAAGAACAACGTCAACAGGTATTGCAGGATTTGAAGGATGCAAGGCAAGAGGCTTACGATTACTTAGCTGATACATCTGAAAGAACGCTCAATAATTCTTTAGTTGATAACTGGGGTGCTCTAAATAACTACATTAAAGAAGCCCTATCTAATTTGAACCAGCTTAACAGTATTGAGGATTATGATAAAATTATTGATGCTCGTCAAGATGTGGTAAATAATTTCTTTAGTAATTTGAACGAAAAATTTGATGATGTTAAGGAAAAAATTTCTGATAATGATTTGTTTGGTACTTGGGGAGTTGATGAATCGCCAATTACTTTATTGACAGATTATAGGCAACAATTGGTGTCTATATATGCTGCCAATAAAAATGCTTTAGAAAAAGATACAGACGCAGCTAAGCAATATTTGGCATTGTTAAAAGAGGTGGATCGTGAATTAAAAAATGCTCAAAAGGAAACGAAAAATCAGTTTGATGATATTTTCAAACTTGTTGAGCAATTAATTCGGAGAGAAAAACAGGATCTGATAGATGCCCTTGACAAGCAAAAGGATAAATATGATGACATCATATCAAAGAAAAAAGAAAGTTTAAGGCTTACAGAAGATGAGCTTAGCTATCAAGATGATCTTACTGATTATGCTAAAGAAGAGACAAAATTGCGTCAAAAGATCTCTGCCCTTTCACGTGATGATTCGCGTGAAGCAAAGGCTCAAATGGCAGATTATCAAGAGCAATTAAGCGATCTCTTAGATGAGCGTAATCGCGCTGTGCGACAAGAAACAATATCGCGTACAAATGATAATCTTGATAAACAACAAGAAAAATATGATGAATTTGTGGACAAATTAAAAGAGACGATTCAGGACTTTCTTGATAATCAAGAGCTTGTTAATTCTGCAGTATATGATGCTATTGATAATCGTGAGACTAACAATTTATTACAACGTCTTTATGATTACAATGCAGAATACGGAGACGGTCTACTCCAAACTGTTGAAGAATGGCAAATGGATTTGGCCGACGTATTGGCTGCAATGCCAAAAGATATTGTAAGTAGTATTGAAGCAGTACACGCTGAACTTATTAACGTCGTTGGTTATGGTGATGATAGTCATCTCGGTCGCTATACTGATACAATCACATCTTTTAATCATACATTTATTGATGCGTTTGTGAGCGCATCTGATGCTTTGTCTCAAAAGTATTATAAGGAAGGCGAGATGATTGACACTCTTATTGAAAAGTACAGTAAGCTAATCAATAAGATGGATGATTTAATTAACGGTAAAATAAGCGACGGTAAGCCAACTGGAAATGAAGCTGAAATGCGTCAACGTATGGCAAATGTTATAACGGCGCATGAAGATATGAGGACTAGTAAAGATGCTGTCGCAGAAGCTAAAGCTGCAGCAAAGTCAGCACAAGAAAAGGCGGCAAGCGCTGATGATAATGTCACGGCAAAGCAGAACGCAGTCAACAAAGCGCAGGCATCTGCTGCCGCTGCGAAAAAGGCTGTGAATGATGCTACAACGACAATTACAAAGCTTAAGGCGCAAGTAGAGACTAACAAAAAGACTCAAGCGAGCAAGCAAGCGGTAGTAAACAAGGCGCAGGCAAATTATAATAGCGCAAAGAGTGCGAAGACTGCGGCAGCAAAAACAGTTACGTCTTTAAAAAAGCAGGTTAAAGAAGCTGAGGACACATTAGCCGCCGCAAAGAAAAAAGGCGGCAATGCAGCCATCCAGAAAGCAGAAAGTGCGCTTAAAAAGGTGAAGTCTAAGCTAACTACTGCTCAAGCCACCCTTAAGAATGCAAATGCAAGACTTACAAATGCAAGCTCGAACTTAAAGACAGCTCAACAAGCATTAGCAACAGCCAAAACAAACACTGCCAAATCTCAAAAGCTTGTGGTCGATAATGTTACTGCATTAAAAGCGAAAAATACCACATTGGCTAATGCCAATAAAGCACTTACTAATGCGAAGGCTGCATTGGTCCAGGCGCAAAATAATGCTAAAACATATCATGATGCAGCAAGCACAGCGAACGCAGAACTTGAAACAGCTGAAGCGAATTTCCAAGAGGCAAATGAATATTTCCAGGCATTAATGAACCAACCATTTGACAACGCGTCTCAATATAGTGTTTTGCAAAATCAAGGCGCGGTTTTATCACCTACAATACAAGCACAACTTGTGGCGGATGGTACTGCGTCATCTGCGTTGCAAGATACTCTGAACAACCTTGCATCTAGTATTGATAATAGCATACAAAACAATACAAATAGTGCGCAAACATTTAACTTCGCGTTTGATATGCCATTTAATGTTGGCGGTGATATGGATGCGTCAACACGCGCTCAATTAGAGTCTGAAATTACAAATGCGGTATATGCTGGAATTAATAATGCTCTTAGAGCATATGGATTATCTACTAGTGCATCATCAAATGCATTGAAAAATTAATAGTTATTTTTTTTGTAGGGCGAGGCATCTACCCCGCCCTACTTTTGATATTTAAAGAGAGGAAAATTTATGTTTAAGGAATTAGCCTTTTCTTTTGATGGCGTTCCATGTGACAAATATGGCCTGATGATTTATTTTATTGATGATTCATCAAATCGTGAGCTTAGTTTGGGCACGGACGTAACGATGATAGAGGATCGACTCTCCAAGCGTATTGATCCGATCTCATATGGTGTTAATATGAATCAGAGCTTGAGTTTTCCTCTAACATTTGGTAGTACAAGCACATTAACTGAGGATGAAGTGGATGCCATTTTAGAATGGCTCACTGGACATCAACAATATAAATGGCTTGAACTATATGATTATGAAAATTACTGTGACCCAGAGACGAAACAGCCAGCGATAGATAAGACGCCACAGTATAAACAAATACGAACACGATATCGTTGTCATATTAATCAAGTACAAACGGAATATATTAATGGTCTTCCATTCGCCTTTTCTGCTACTGTAGAATGTGACGGGCCATTTGGATATGTTTATCCCCCTTCTGAATTTATTTATAGCGCAGGTAATTCTAGTTCGACTGTAACGCTTGATAATTTGAGTTCGTACAATGGATATCTCTATCCGCAAATGAGACTGGAATTTAGCGGTGAAGTAAAAAAACTTTCAATTGTTAATATAACTGATAATAATCGCGAATTCTCTATCGATGCTTCTGAAATGGAAAATGGTTTACAAAATATGATTGTAAGCATTGATAATCAGAACGGCATTATTGTCGTGGAGAATCGCACTAATATAAACTTATATCCATATTTTAACAAAAAATTCTTTCGCCTTGTGAAAGGTGAAAATGAATTAAAATTTAATACTGATAATGGTAACTGCACTATCGTACTATCGTGCGAATGGCGGCGGAAAGTGAGTGATTAAATATGATTATTAATTTCTCGTCTATTCAGCGAGATTATTATGGCAATATAGAAGAGCCAGTGGTCACATTAAAAACGCCGCATGGTGCGGTGATATCAACGATACCGGCAAATTGCATCAATATGACATGTCGTTATAATGATGTGTCTGAGGTTACTTTCGACGTCCCAGGATACATTGAAGGTGTGAAAACACATGCATATGATGACATACAGGGGTTGCGACTGGTTGAAATTGGTGATTTTGGCGATTTTGTATTAGTCAATCCAGTAAAAGAGGACGAAGATGGCATTAAAGAGGTTAAGCATTGTACGGCTTATTCATTAGAATATGTGTTCAATTACAAACAAGTGGACCTTGGAAGTGGTACGTATAATTTTTGTAATCCTCTAGATAATACGGATACAATTATGGGAATGCTCGTAGAGGCAGTACCAGATTGGAGCATTGGTGATGTCGATGAAGCATTGATAGGACGTTGGCGTACATTTGAACAGACAGACGATAATTGGTATTCATTTATGATGAATGACCTACAAAAGGCTTATAACTGTTTGTTTATTTTTGATACTAAAAATAAGCGGATTAACGCTATCAATGTTTCTCGTGAGAATGAAAATTTACCTATATATTTATCATATCATAATTTGTTAAAGAGCGTGACAGTTACGGAACTATCGGAAGATGTGGTTACCGCATTGTCTGGTTACGGATCTGGCGATGATATGAATATCCGTGATGTTAATCCAAATGGTACGACTAAGATTTATAATTTGGATTTCTTTATTGCACGCGGTGATTTACCAAGTGATTTAGCTGATAGGTGGCGTGAATATAAGGCGAAACTTGAGACTCAGCAAGTGGTATATTCTGGATTACAAATAGCATACAATGATCGATTAGCGCAATTATTAGCAGCGCAGGCTAATGTGTATGCGTTACAAACAGATTACGATGCACTTGACACAACTTTGAAAACGAATCAGGAAGTGGCGTTACAGGCACAAACAGATTCGGAACGAGAGATTATAGACACTATAATAGCGGAACTTAAAAATGAGGTGGCGCAGAAAGAACGCGCACTGATTGCAGCAAAGAAAGAAATCGCAGATGAAGATGGTAGCGGTCTAGAAAGAGACGTGGAAGAATTACAACAACAACTTATGGATGTTGTTGAGGAGTGTAAACTTGATAACTTTTTCACTGTAGATGAGCTTGAAATTCTTTCGCAATATTTTATTGAGGATTCTATCACAGAAGATTCTTTTGTTTTATCTGAATATGGCGCTGCCTTCGCTGACAATTTATATGCAAATCTTGATGAAAGTGCTTCAGCTCAAATTCAAGTTACAAATTCTAAGGTGTATGCAACCGACGCCTTTGCTCTTATTGAAGATATAGAAGGTATGGATTTAGACGCCAGCCTACAACAACAGCTTATTGATCAACTTAATGATGATAAAGATAAAAGTTCGTTGGAAATGCGTGGTGGCACACTTACATTCTCATATTATGAAACCACGGATTACGGGCTGGAACAGCATACCCTGAGTGGTGATATTGTTAGTGTAGATTTTCAATATAACCTAAAAAATCTTTCTTCATATGTGGATGAAAATTCGCCGGATATGACGAAGAAGGATTATTTTATACTAACTGCTGATTTAGCCAATGGTTCAGCGGATGACGCCCCCTACCCTTCTATGCGTTTGGCAATGGATGGATTTATTGGGAATCCAACACCGTCATCTACCGATACTACATTAGATATACATTTTAAAAATTTAACATACACTTGTACGGCATCTGTGACAGAGTTGCAAAAACAAGGCGTGCTAAAAGAGCTATATGATTATACTAAAGACGAATTAAAGAAGCTTTCAGAACCGTCATATGAATTTAGCGTGGATTCTGCTAATTTTTTATTTGCAGAAAAATTCGAGCCATTTAAGGATGCGCTTAAACTTGGCAGTACAATTAATCTGGTTATAGATCAAGAAGAAGAAGAGGTTCTTGAGCCAATTCTTATAGAGGTTAATTTTGATTTTGAAGATCAAACTCGTTTACAACTAACTTTTAGTGATAAGTATAAGTCTTCTTCACATCAATTTAAGTTGGCTGATTTAATACAGGAAGCTACGCATTCCGCGCGTAGTGTTAGTTTAAACAAGGCATCATATTCATCATATAAGGATAGTGATGCGAGTTCTCAAGTGCGGCAGATGAAAGAGTCTGCCTTAGATGTCTCAAAAAATAAGATTATCAATGCAACAAATCAAAACCTTGAGTGGAATGAATCTGGTATTTTTCTACGTAAAAATGACGCTACTGGTTCTCCGCAACCACAGCAAATTGGTTTGATTAATGATGCGATCGTTTTCACAAAAGACGATTGGGACACTATTGAAATGGCTATTGGTGCGATTTACGATCAAAATACTGGACTTGGTTATGGAATCGCGGCACCATCTATTTATGGTACCTTAATTGCTGGTGAAAATCTTGTTATTGAAAATACTGTGCTTAGTGAAGACGGCACAGAGATTTTAAAACAATTTAAGGTAGATGCAACGGGTGCATGGTTGAATAACTCATCGCTTGTGCTCGCTAGTGATAATGGCGGGAAAATGTTTATTGATCCAGATTATGGATTTGCAGCAGGAAATGCTGATCTTTATGAACTGGATGGTAATACAGTAATTCCAAGTTTTATAGATCCAGAAGATGGCAGCATTATCATGGATGAAGCGGAGTTGATTCATACTGCATCTGGTTCATATTACTATGTGCCTAAAAATGCGAATTTTTACTTCGATATCAAAACTGGTAATGCATATTTTGCTGGGGATATTAATGGTAAAAATATATTAGCAGAAACCATTAATGGCATGGCTATTACACAGAACACACTTGATGGTTCAGCTATTATCAATGGCACAGTTGACGCTGGCGCCAAATTAACAGGTGATGTTGATGCGGATCAGCTATATAAAAATGTAGTCGCAGCTGTTAATCAATATGTTGATACACAATTGGCTAATCAAGATCCGATAACAGCAATTAATAATAAAGTTATTCAGAACTTAAGTGCGGTTAATTTTACTGCAAATAAAATAGTTGCAGATGAATTATCTGCGGCGGCTATGGATGCTGTAAAAGCTGAAATTGGCACTCTTGATGCCGATACAATCATTTTGGATACCCCTACGGCCAAAATGATTATTGACCCTAAATATGGTATGGCGGCAGGCAATGCAAATTTATTTACGGTTGATAGTGAGGGAAATGTAACCCCATCTTTTACTGATTTAAGTGGTAATATTATTATCGATCCAAATACTGGTGCCCCGCGTAACTCTACCCTATTCTTTGATATTAAAACTGGTAAAACTTATTTTACTGGTGAAATTAGTGCATCTCAGATTACATCTGGTGATATATCATCTGATCGAATTAAGACTAATGTTATTAATGCTGTAAATGCATCAATTGGTACAGCTACTATTGACGCAGCGAAAATTGGTGATTTATCAGCGGATAAGATTACGTCTGGCGATATTGATGCGGATAGAATCAAGACAAATGTAATATCCGCTATTAACGCAGATTTAACTAGTGCTACTATCAATACAGCGCATATACCAAATCTTGATGCAAGTAAAATTACCACTGGCACTTTAAGTGCTGATGTTATTGACACAGAATCTCTACTTGCTGATTCTGCGACTATTGATGCATTAAAAGCTAAAGATGCAACTATTGAGGGCAATATTACAGCCGCAACTGGTAGAATTGATACGCTTGAATCTACTGCTCTTACAGCTGATTCTGCGGTAATTACTAATTTACAGGCTGCCGATGCAACAATAACAGGCAGATTAGATGCGGCTGAGGGAAATATTACAACATTAACAGCAGATAATGCTACGATTAATGGCAAAATTACTGCGGCTGAAGGTCGCATTGACACTCTTGAAACTACGGCTTTAACTGCAGATTCCGCTGTTATTACAAATTTACAGGCAGCTGATGCAACTATAACTGGTAGGCTTGATGCGGCTGAAGGCAATATTACAAATTTAACTGCCAATAAAGCAGATATTACGGATTTAAATGCTGCAACTGCAGATATTAATTTATTGAAAGCAAATAAGGCAGATATTGACCTTGCAAACGTTAATAACGCATGGATCACTAATGGAGTTATTAAAGACGCTGCTATTTCTGATGCTCAAATTATTGGTGTGTCAGCTAATAAACTTACAGCAGGAACAATCGACGCTAATAAGATCACAGTCGCCAACTTGAACGCAAAGAACCTTGTAGTTGAAACTATTAACGGACAGGCTATTCTTGGCGGGTCTTATAATGCTGTTGACAAAACGTCCGCTGGCTATGCATCAAAGGTTCCTGCTACTGAAGGCTGGTATGAGATCGTTGACGGCGCATTTGTTAAGTCATCTGACACTTCAGTACACAACAATAAAACCTATTACACGCTTGGTCAGACAAGCGTTACAACCACAGATTATGTTGATGATATTGTTGACGGGCTCAACGATCGTATTGACGGGGCTATTCAAACATACACAACTGATGTGGTACCAACACTCAATAATTATCCGGCAGAAGATTGGACTACAACTAAATTGCTTGACGAGCATGTTGGTGATGTTTGTTATGTTGTTAACGCAGCATCGCAAGCTGACGGATATTGTTATAGATTTACTAAGGCTCAAGATAACAATTACTCTTGGACTTTAATTAAAGACTCCGATGTAACAAAAGCATTGCAGGATTTAATTACAGCACAAGGCGATATATCTGGGTTAAAGTCATTTGAGACACAAACAACGTCTTGGATGAATAACACTGATGACGAATTAACAAGTATTAAATCTCGTACATCCACACTAGAAACTAACATGGATACAAAGGTGGATACGACTACGTTTAATACATTAAGTCAGACTGTTGATGAAAACTCGTCGTCGATTACGACACTTACGACAACGGTTAATGGGAAAGCAGACAGCTCTATTGTCACTACCCTATCTAATACTGTCAACACTGTAAGTCAAAAGGCTAATCAAAATGAATCTGATATTCGCACTTTAACTCAAACCGTAACTGATAATGAAACAGATATTGAGCAGAAGTATAGTAATGTCACGCAAGATTTAAATGGATTTAAAACTACGGTTGGTAATACATATACTAAAGTAGCTGATTTAGTAAACAATCAGACCGATTATTATATGTTAACAACCTCTAATGAATCTGTTGAAAATGCAAAAGAGCGATATGTAAAAACTACATTTGGCGTAGTAGCAAGCTTCGATGATGGTGTTGATAGGCCCATGAAATCGTTACAGATGGATCTCACACCCAAGCAAGACCTACACGGATACGACAGCCCGTGGATTGGTGGTTCGGGGAAGAATAAGTTAGACCAATCCGCATATACATGGCTCGATGCTACATCATATAGCAACGGAGTGTTTACCGCAGAAACACGAACCCCATTCAATTCTGCTATGGTGCGGTTATATAAGAATGGCGAAGTAGTAAGCACAATCAACAAAGCACCAACAGAGGGCAGTAGGGTATCCATGAATGTTACAGTGGATGACACTTGGGATGCTTGCTTTATCGGTTATCGAATGGGAGGAGCGAGCAACATTGGTGGATTGTTTAACAAGCCGATTGTAGCAGACGGAACTTATACAGTTTCTTTTATGGTAGATAAACTTCCGTCAACAAGCGTCTATGGTAAATTCTCAAACATTCAATTTGAGAGTGGCTCAACTGCAACGTCCTACGAACCCTACTCCAACGTTTGCCCCATCAGCGGATGGGATGAAGTGGAGACGCAGAGGACGGGCGTAAATGTGTGGGGCGGTGTCACAATGGCGAACGGCATCAAAAACGCCATACCACAAGCCGTGTTGGATACCGATGCAAAGACCATATCGTATGCGAGTGGGTATGCTTTACCAAACTCCGTCTTCACAAGTGGCGTACCATTCAAGGCGAATACGCAATACACGCTCATATTAAAATTCTCCAACACCAAAGCGAGAACAAATGTGAGAGTGGTGTACACCGATGGAACAAATCAATTCATTCCGACTTCGGCAACGGGCTTACAGACAATCACATTCACTTCCACGGCAAACAAGACCATTGACTACATCGGCGGACTTAATAGTGATGGCGCGTCGGTGTTCTACTACGAAGAGTGCGGAGTGTTCGAGGGCGTTCTGACCGCAGACCAATTTGAACCATATCAGAGCGAATCCTACACCACCCCACTCCCCACCACAGTATACGGTGGGACGGTTGATGTGGTCAACGGGACGCTGACGGTGGATAGGGCGATGGTGGACTTGGGGACGCTGTCGGCTGGCTATAACTCGACATGGCAATGTTGGTATCTTGCAAGCGGAATCAGCGGTGCAAAGGTTGTTGGCTCAAACAATAATGCGCCGAGTGCGATTTCTGACAGAATGACAGCAGTTAAGGCAAGTGGTTATACATCATCACATAGTACAGGCACATTCTCGCAGAACACAAGTGGAGCATGGTTTTTCGACAACGGAAGTGAAACACAACTTAATGGCACTCTCGTCTACGAACTCGCCACACCACAAACCATCCAACTCACCCCACAGCAGATACAGACTCTCCTCGGACGCAACAACGTGTGGAGCGATGGCGGGGTTGAGGTTAGAGTAAAATACGTCGCTGAAAAAGACGCAGAATGGACTATCACCCTACTCTACCCTACTGAAGAAAGCCCATATGTTTGGTGGAAACATCGTACAAATTTCTCAAATAGTGATGATTATTATGAGAGTGATCCTACGATATTTAATTCCTATCCAGAGGATTTAAGCAACAGAATATCCAACGTAGAAACATCTTACGTCAAAACGTCTACTTTTAATGTCACAACAGATGAAATACGTGGCGAGGTATCTTCTTTAGAAACTACCACTAAGTCATATACAGATGGCAAGATTTCACAAGAAGTCACAGATCGTAACTCTGCAATACAACAAAGTGCAAATAATATTACAAGCACTGTATCGCAAACATATGCGACTAAAGATACTGTTAATGGAATTAGTAATAGAGTCACAAGTGCCGAATCATCCATCACTCAAAATGCAAATAACATTGCCTTAAAGGTAAGTCAAGATGGTGTGATTGCATCTATTAATGCATCACCAGAATCAGTTACAATTAATGCAAATCGTGTCAATATTGCTGGTGCGGCTATCTTTAGTCAGTACACTAAAACGGCTGATCTCGATGATACTATTTCCGATCTTGGATATGCACAAACATCAGATACTGTTGCTGATGCACAACGGATATATATATCGAAGAGCGCCACTGGTTCGTACACTGGTCCAACAACATGGGTAACTTCTACTACTTATACGGCAGATGTTTGGACTACCAAACGTCCCGCATACGATTCCAAACATCCCTATTTATACACATGCATACAGAAAAAGACTGTGGATGGCACGATAACGTGCACGCCTGTGTTGCTTGATGACACCACCACTATTATTGACGGTGGAAAAATTATTACCGGTTCTGTATCAACAAGCCAGCTCGCTACAGATGCTGTTAAGTCGTCAAATTATGTTGCTGCAGATAGTGATCTCCCCTACTCTTCCGACGGAACATTTCTTGATCTGAGTAGTGGTAATATCTATTCTCCGAATTTTGGCGTTATTAATAGTGCTGTATTGGATGAACATGGAGATGTTGTATTGCAGCCAGGTGCTTATTTGAATGGTGAAATCGTTGCTACATCTGGTATGATTGGCGATGACGAAAATACGTCATGGGAAATTGGTGCATTTACAGATTACAATGCAGACACTTATGGTTCACTTATATCTCATGGTAAAGCGTTCATACAATCTGGCAAATGGATGTTGAGCGAAGACTTATTTGATACGCGCTGGTACGCTCTTGATGGATCTACTGGCGGGCAAAAGATCACATACCCATATGACGCATCTGTATACTGGGATTTTGGTTTACACGCCCCAGACGTGGTTAAAACAAGCAATAGAACAACGTTAGATGACTCATTTTTATATATACGTAAGCATGCTTCAACTATCCCATCGATTGAATCTGAATGGGATTATGTATTTCGAATTGATAAATCTGGCATGGTTTATATAAATGGCCAATCTTTAGATGATAAATATGCATCCAAAACTGACGTTGGTAGTGATTATTTGCCAAAAACTGGCGGTACGATTACGGGCAATTTAACTGTTACCGGAACAATTACCGGAACGGCTAGCAATGCCGCGAAGACAACCGGCACTTTATCAATTAACGGCAAGACATTTAATGGCTCCGCTGATGTGAATGTCGGAACACTTGGTGTTGCGTACGGTGGTACGGGAGAAACGACGCTAAATGCTGCAGCGAATAGTTTGATCAACTCTCTAGGCGCAGGTACTGCAACAACTATTACTGATAATGTTGACATTATTACTCGCGACACTGGTACATCTAATAATTACTATCGTAGAAAAGCTACTGTTCTTTGGAATTATATTAATGGTAAACTAACATCCGCAGATACCTATATGCCTAAATCTGGCGGCACGTTCACTGGCGACGTAACATTTAACGGCGAAACCACATTCAACTCCCCTGTTTCCATAAATGACGAATTATATGCAGATAGTGTTAATGCCGGGAATTTGATTGTCAGTGGCGCCGGACGGTTTACGAATGGTTTATATGGTGATTTGATTGGTAATGTATCTGGTAATGTTACTGGTGATCTTACAGGTAATGTAACTGGTAATGTTTCTGGTTATGCTAGAAAAGTTTTAGATGCCGGAAATAATACATCTGAAATCACATTTGCATATTCTAAGCAAGGTCTAACAACAGCGTCATGGCTTGCAGCATGGAATGGTTATGAATTACGGGCTATTTCTCCTACGGTTGTCAAGGGTTTGATGTCGTTATCTAAGTCAGATGTGGGCCTTGATAATGTAGAGAATACCATAGATGCAAATAAGCGTGTTAAGGGTGCGAATATCACTACAGAGCTTAATTCTGTCGCTAAATACTCAGACACATCTGGTACGTTTGCAGATTCTGGGATTTATATTGACGATAATAATAATCTAGTGATTGGCGCTACTGACGCATCAAATAACGTTACTCATACCGGAAACCTTAAAATAGGTGTGAGAAATGACAGTTATGGATTGATGCCATATGCAAACAACTGGAATACTATTGGCGCATCCAATATGCGGTGGTATCACATTTGGGGGAGCACTATTCACGCTACTCATGGTGATATTACAAATTGGTGGTCTAATAATAATATTGGCTCACCTGTAACATCAGGTGCAGCGGCTACTAAGGGTAAGTTTAATTTATATAATATTTGTGCTGTTGGTGGAACACAGACTAAAACATCAATTGAGGCAAATGACGCAACGAATAGTAATATCTCACTCATTTTGCCGTCTGAATCAGGTACGTTAGCTCTGACAAAGAACTATCAACCGTATGTTCATTATTCTACGACGGCTGCTAATGACACGATGGCGTCGAAGTATTATAAAATAAAAATTAACTCTACACAGGCTTGGATGTTAAGCTTCGTTGTAAGGTTATATCATTATTATTCTGCCTATGATTTACAAATTAGTGGTTATAACTATGGTTCAAGTCATTGGTATTCGCCAGATGTCGTAATGCTGGGTTCTAATACAACTGGGGCAATCGACGTAACGTTTGGGTATGATGGTGACTATCAACTATGGGTGTCTATTCCGGCTAGTGCATATACTGGATTGGACATTACTAATGTTACAAATGGATATTTCCAAGTGGATAATCTGGAAGGTTTGTTTACGATAACATTAGAAGATAGCCAACCAACTACTGTTCAAACAACCAAAACGGCTTATCGCCCGTGGTATCGTAATGAAACAGTAACTAATGCTACTAATGCCACTAATGCGACAAATGCATCTAAGGTTAATAACCATACTGTAAATGCTGATGTACCGTCTGGCGCGAAGTTTACAGATACAACGTATGTAGTGGCGACAAATACAGCTGATGGCCTAATGTCCGCCGACGATAAGAAGAAGCTTGATCAGATTAACGTTTCTGATATTGGTCGTGTTGATGCCAATACGATTGTTGGCGAGAAAGATATTAAAGTTACTATTTCATCTGGTATTGCTACAGTCGGTCACGCTAATACAGCTATTACGGCTGGTACGGCAAGTGGCACTTCAAGCGCTACCAATTTGGCATTTGGCGCAACAGTTACTTTACCATCTGTAACATATGACGCTTATGGTCATATTACAGCAGCAAGTACAACATCGTTTAAACTCCCAGCTGCACCTACAAGTGTAAGTGGTAATGCTGGTACTGCAACGCAATTTAGTTCTGCGGCAAGCGTAACGTTAACTGGTGATACAACTGGTTCCGCAAGTAGCGTTAAAGGGTGGTCGTTAACTACGAAGACTGATCGCCTATCCACTGTCAGTGATAATCGTAGCGTTGCAACAACGCCAAATGAATATAAAAATAAATTTATATTCCAAGGGCTAAAAAATAATAGTACTATTGGCAGTCCGTCTACCTCTACATACTCCTATTTGTTTGGACTACGTGGTTGGAGTGATAATTCTGGTGGCAATGCGCATGAACTAGCATTTAATGATGCTGGCATTTATCGTCGTCAAGGTGCAACAGATTCATGGAATAATTGGGAACAATTGCTTGATTCTGGTAATTATACTGACTACACTGTGAAAAAAGACGGCACTGGTGCTACTGGTGATTGGGATATCAATATCAGTGGTAATGCCGCTACAGCCAGTAAAATGGCTATTTTGGAGACTAAATCGTATAGCAATATTATCGGTGCAACGACAGCAGATGCAGACACTCATTTCTACTTTGCAAAAATACAACCTGAAAGCTATAGTGCTAGATGGCGCATTAAATATAAAATTAGTGCAACTATGAATGGTCAACCAGAAGGTGCGGCATATTCTATAGTCGAGATTGAGGGTATGCGCAATACTTATGGTGTTTATCGCACATATAATATGCATACGAATAGCGGTTATCGACCGTATTATTACCATACACTTTATTTCGCAAGAGATACTGGTATTAATAATGGATATGGTCATGCGTTAGGTGTAAGTCTATTGTATTCGTATGGCTCAGCCACAACTGCTAACGCTCGACATTTCGACATTGAGGTTTATGAATGTGAGGGATGTACTCTTACATTTTTAGATAATATGGTAACATATGCGGATTGGCCAGGTAATGGATCGACTAATTATTATAGCAGAAGTAATTTCGATGGTTCAACATATGGTTGGACGCAGGCTGGTGACAGGAATGATGTTAATTATCAACAAAGAATTTATTATACTAGCAGTATAGCTGCCGAAGCTATTTATAGATATCAGTTATTATTGCGTGATAGAGATCAGCATTTAATACCTGTTAGCTCTGCTAATAATACTTTCGCCATTGGAAAAACATATTCATCTAAACCATTTGATCCATTTGGGGAGATTTATTATTATTACAGTTCTGGTTCTGTATCAGCTAATGGCAATGTTGGTAATTCTACACTTTATAGACAATTTTTAGTAGATTTGCGTTATGCATTTGATTTAGACGCATCTTCATCTCATGAATTGGTTGCCAGAAAACCTGTTTATCTTACAGCAACGCCACAGGCTGATGGCACTGCAATTTTGACAAAGCTTAATAATAGCACTATTGGGCCTTTGACACAGAACCTGCCAACATCAGATGATGGATTAATTTACATTTATCTTGGACAGGCATATGAAGACTCACACCCATATAGATTAGAGCTGTCACTACATCATCCTGTGTTTTGGTATAAAGATGGTAGTGTAAAACAATATGCCCCATTTGCATCTAAAGCGTTAACCGCTGTAACGGCTACATCTGCTGCGAGTGCAGCCAGTGCTACAAATGCCACAAATGCTACAAATGCAACAAATCTATTAGCGCATAGTAATAACGAGGTCTTTATTGGTGCAAATAGCGCAACGGCCGGATCATCCACTAATGATAGCGTGTGGATTAACTATCGAGATGTTTATAATGGTTCTACCTCTAACAATGCCACGAAAGTAACAGATTACTATTTTGGCAATAGAAAAGGTAATACTACGGATGTTGAGGTTCATGCGGCTACATTTGCCGGAGCTTTGTCTGGCAATGCAACAAGTGCTACCGCTATTAGTAGCAGCACGTTTACAGCGGCATCTGCATCTGATGTAGATAGATACATGTGGATGTCATGGAACGATAATGGCGGTAGACCATGTTATTCTGCTGATGTGACATATAATACAAGCACGAAGATCTTAAAAACTCCAAAATTACAAATGGAAAATTGGAATGTGTCAGAAGATACTGTAACTAAAGCACTAGTCTTTAAGTTTGTAGGCTAATAAATTAATGTTATGGGTGTCAAAGTCAGATTTGGCACCCTTTTATTTATATATGGAGGTAACAATAGGATGAGTTTACAGGTTTGGTTGCCTCTATGTGGTAACTTAACACAACAAGGAATAAGTAATATTGAAGCCACGAATCACAATACTGTTGTTAATGATTATGGTAAAATCGGAAAATGTATGGAATTCACAGCTGATAATAGCTATATTGAATTGCCAGTAACAGATTTAACTCAAATGTCTGGTGCATTTTCAATTGTTTTGTGGGTAAAAATATTATCATGGAATACCAATTACGCAACATTAATAAATGCTTGGGATGTAAGTTATTCATGGAAGAATTTGATATTTTCATTATTAAGATATAGTGGTCAAAATCGACTTTGTTTTAATATCGCAGATGGCCATGCATATACAGCGGGTGGCTGTATTACAGATGAATTGGAATTAGACACTTGGTACAATTTTGCATGTATTTATGAACCTGGCGTTACTAAGCTATATCAAGATGGAACTTTAGTGAGTTCTTATAGCACCTCCGTTGTTCCAGATTTTTCAAAGATTACTAGTTGTAAACTTGGTCAAACAATGAACGGATTTTACCAAGCTAATTGCTTGATGAATGATGTTCGTTTATATGATCACGCTTTAACAGAAAAAGAAGTCAAAGAAATTAGTCGTGGATTGGTTTTACATTATCCGTTGAATGATAGATATGTTGAGCCAACAAAAAATATGCTTCCAATAGAAAAACAAAATTTTGTAGTTAATGGTAAAGCAGATGCTGGATATTATAATGTCACCACATCTGAGAGTGGGGCTTATACATTGAGCGCCTATATTAAGCGTGAGACAAAAGATGATGAGTGGAGCGCCCCTCGTTTCTCTATGCAGATAAAATATACTGATGGCAATACGACATACAATTATACGGCGTTCAATAATATTCCAAAGGATGGAAAGTTCCATTACTATGAGTTGACAACCATATCTAATCCGAATAAAACCGTACAATCAGTGTATGGATGGATGCTAGATCATAGTAGTCCTACAACGACAAAATATGTAGAGGTATGTAATGCGCAATTAGAAAATAAAGATCATGCTACTGCATATACGTCATCAGAACGTAAATCTTCTGATATATTAGTGCATGATATAAGCGGCTTTTCAAACAACGGCACCGTTACTGGCGCGCTGAGTACGTCCAGTGATACGGTTAGATATAAGGCGAGTACGTATTTTAATGGCTCAAGCTATGCGCTTACTGATAGTGGTTCTTTTTCATGGTTTGATTTTGATAAGTGTACTCTGTCTGTATGGATGAAACCTACTACCACGCCCTCCTCATGGGCGGGAACTTTTGGCATAGCGCATAATAATTCAAGTGGAAATAAATCCTTTGTTATCGGTAATTATGGCGGAAAGTTTACAATGCAAAGTGCTAATGGTGGCTGGGTAAATATTCAGTCTGTAAATTTACCAATCAATGAATGGCATCATTGTGCGGCTACTCTTGATGGGACAACAATTAAAATGTATTTCGATGGTGAACTAGTGAATACTTATACAATAAACTGGGGAACCACCACAGTAGCTTCAGATACAAGGGTGCAAGTTGGCGTTGATTTACCGGGCTCAGATGAAATTTATCAAGGTTATTATTCTGATGCGAGAATTTATACAATTGCCCTCTCTGCCAACGATATTCAAGAACTATACGCAATGGGGGTGAGTGAATGAGTTTACAAGTTTGGCTACCGTTAACTGGGAATCTACATAATCAAGGATTAAGCGAAATTACATATACTGGCACTCCCACTTTTAAATCGGTTGGTAAAATTGGTGCAAAATCTTATGATCTTAATTACAGAACAACTATTACATGTCCAGATTTGACGAATAAATCTCGCTTTACTATTGCGTTTTGGGCAAAGGTAAATACAGATACGTCACTTACTACTAATTGGGTTGATGTAATAGGTTTTACTGATAAACATTCTAATGGAACTACTGGACAGCTACGTTGGGAAACTTGTTATGCCAATTCATCAACACGTGGTATTAGTGGCCACGATAATGCCATATACGCAACAACCAATGGTCCAAATGGAAGTCCAACCACCAAAGACACATGGCATCATATTGTGTGTGTTGTTGGTGATGATGTACGTGAGTACAGAAATGGTAAATTAACGGGAACATATACGGCGAATGGCGGAACATTAACAGGGGTATTTTGGCTTGGTGAAGCTGGCAAGGTTAATGGTGAGATCAATGATGTACGGATTTATGATGAATGCCTTGATCCGCTGGAAGTTAAACGGTTATCCCAGGGTCTAGTCCTCCACTACCCTCTTAATAATAACGGTCTGGGAGGTACAAACCTATTAAATAATCCGACCAAATTTACAGCTGGTGGGGCCGCATCTGGAAATACAAAAACCGTTCTTGATGATGGAATAGTACAAGTAGTTGCAGCATCTGGTAATTCAAACTGGGTGCGTTTTGCTGATTCTGATACCACATTGCCGCTCACTAAGGGTGACACATTTACATTTTCGATACGAATACGTAGTGATGATTCAACGAAAAATCCAACCGTATATTTTAATGATGGCCTTGGTTATTTTACTATGCAAGGACAAATGTCCAAAGAATGGACAACCATTTACTATACTGGTACATGGAGCATTGACAAGTTAAATACGATGATCCACTTAGGCTTCAGCTCAGCTCCTGGCACATATTATATACAAAGCTTTAAGTTGGAACGAGGAAATAAGCCGACACCTTTCATTGATAATGTTGTATTTGAAAAGAGTGGTTTAATAGTAAGTAATTGGGGATCCGCAGAGGGTTCTAGGCTGGAGTTTAGGTATTTAGATACTGGCACTTCTTTTCACATTCAAAGTGGCGAAAAATTAATGGTATCTTTTGATTTTAAGATGATAATTAATACCGCCCCATCTAGTGGTAGTGCTCCATACTTTATTATGTATAATTCGAATTATCGTGGACCGCATGGCAATTGGACGTATGTGAATTTTAATACAGAACTTGCTGGTACTTATGCTGTTGGTGATGTTATTGAAAAACGTATTAATAAAATAGTTACAGTTGGTGCACTAAATCCTGGCACTAGAGCTACTGATGGTATTGAGTTTTATTCAAATTATGGTTCTAATAACTGGTATGAGATAAAAAATTTAAAAATAGAACGATATAACGATATTGAATATGATGTAAGCGGATATGGAAGGAATAGTACACTTTCTCAAAACATACAAACAGTTTCTAATTCTCCACGCTATTTAACAAGCACATATTTTAATGGTTCAGCATATATTCAAGCTGATCCCCTGCCCTCAGAAGTTAAAACCATAAGTTGTTGGGTGAAAACAGATAAACCATCAACAAATCAGTTTTATTGGTGCGATACTGGAACGGCAATGTGCCTTGCTACGTATAACGGCCATGGCACTGTGATAACTTATTACAAGCAAGGTGGTCAAGGTGCGGGTAGTAAATGTACACTGAGTGGATCTAAGTGGAATAGTAATGGGTGGAATCATTTCGTCGTTATTGATACTGGTAATGGAACTAGAGATGTTTATTGCAATGGTGAAAAGCTAACGCCCACATCAAACGATTGGTATGGAACTGTCGGATCTAAATTAGTTATAGGAAATCGAGGATCTGGCGCCGTTCCGTTATATGGATATGTTTCAGATTTTCGTGCTTACGCTACACAATTATCCCCCGACGACATCAAAGCACTATATGAGAACTCCGCATACATTGCGACAGACGGAACAGCTTATGCGTATGAGTTTGTGGAGGAATAAGATATGAGCAATATATTTTTAAGCGAAACGATACAATCATACGCAAAAACTCCTAACGCGCGTGGGCATGGCGAATATGTTTTTCACAATGGATACTGGGCTATGGATATAGAACCGGCAACTTTTTATAAGGGTAGTGATGAAGTAAAAGATGCTCATGTATTAAGCGAAGAATTTATTCCAAATATGCGATATGTATTTGACATATGGGTTGATGTGGACGCAATTATATATAACGATATTAATCGACCCGCTGGTTTAAGGATTTTTTATACAGATGGCTCATCTGATAGCTCATCATTAATAACTACTGGTAGTCATGATCCGGCTACTGGATATCAGCATTTGTTTTATGTGTCACCATCAAATAAATCAGTAGATTATCTTACTGTATATTATTGGTCGTCATCATATGTATATTATCGAGCAGATTCATATATTTGCCCACTTGACGAAATCCAACTACATCAAACTGGAGTTTTAAATACTCAAAATATAACAGAATCATTAACCAGAGCTAAAGACTGCAAAATTATACATGGCAATATATCGCCCACAGAAATTATTGAATTATAAAGGAGATAATATGTCACGAATTATTGTTAAAATTAATAACACAACCGAGTTTACGCTGGTTGAATGGGATGCGACCGGGTTTGTATCAAATCCGCAATTTAAAATTGCGTCTGACGACCTCGCCAGTGTAAAGAACGCGTTTTCTGAAATCGAGAAAATTCAGGTGTTCCAGGATGAACATCTTGCTGCCGAGACGACACAATATGATACATATGATGCGATACAATATCTCGGCACGGTATTTAGCCCATCAATGGATCGGTTTGTTGAGTGCCTACAGGTTAGTCTTAAAAAGACAAGCCTTGTGGAACAGGTAGAGAGATTAACAGCTGAAATCTTTCCAGTAACCGATTTTGATGCTATGACAACAGAGCAATACAGGACATGGCTTCTGAATAAGATTGCTGAAGATTGTCAAAACGATGTATATGCTGGCACAAGCGTACAGATTTCGACTGGTGTAAAGCATTTTAGATATACCATGGAAGATCAGCAGAATCTCGGCAGTATTGTTGCTCTGCTGATGAGCGTGCCGGAACTCCCGGCTATGCCCTATCATGCGGATGGCGAATTTTGTTACTTAATGTCAAAAGCTGATATTTTGTTAGTATATTTGACACTACACATGAGACTGCTGGCAATTACTACGCGGTGCAATCATATGAATATGTGGATCAAGAGTATTCAGACTAAAGAAGAATTAATGAATATTGATTACTCTACTCCACTTCCGCAAGAATATCAGGATCAGGTAGATGCTATCATGGCGCGCGCAATCGAGATGGAAGAACTGTTGATTGCACATTATCTGCCAGTACAGGACGATGATGGATCGGGTACGGACCCTGTTGAGGAGCCGACAGAAAATGAAAACGGTACTGAGTAGGCTACTACAAGTAGCTTTTATTTTTATATTTAGTGGAACTGCTTATGTTTTGCTTGAAATGTTATGTCGTGGTTATAGCCACATAACAATGTGGGTGCTGGGCGGCATATGCGGCGTAATCATTGCGCTAGTTAATAATGACATATTTTTAAGTAGTAAAACGCCATTTGAGATTCAAGTGGCGTTTTGTGCTACTTGTTGCGTTCTTGGCGAATACATATTTGGCATTATTTTTAACCGCGATTTTACCATATGGGATTACCGCGAGATACCCGGCACTTTTGCTGATGGACAATTAAATATATTTTTTATACTGCTTTGGATTGTAATATGTATATTTGCGATCCCACTACTTGACTGGATCGAATATAAGCTGCTTGATGGCAGGCGACCAGTTTATAGATTTTTATGCTTAAAGCGAAAAGGAGAACAACAATTATGAAGAAAACTATTATCAATATCGCAGCTGTAAACGTTATCTCTTGGTACAACAACGATGCTACACAGACAAAGCTTAAGAAACTGCCGCTTAAAATGCAGTGGACAATGCGCAAAAACATGAAGGCGCTGGAACCGCTGGCAAAAGAGTTTGGCGATTTTAGAGATGAGCTTATTCAGAAGAGAAACGAGGAATGGTTTGTTGAAGGTAATGGTAAGTGCGAAAAGGTGACTCGCAAAGATGAAAATGGCGTCGATCAAGAACTGTTACAGATTCTGCCGGAATGTCAAGATGAGTTTGCCGAATATGAACAGGAATTAAACGTGCAACTGAGTGAAATTGCAGCGGAGGAAAATACGGTGGAGATTACACCGATTGATCTTGAGCAATTTGTTGATGTTGCTGATGAATATAACACGGGTATCGATATGGACGACCTTGATATTATTAGTGTTTTTGAGGCCGTTGAGGAAGTCGAAGCTGAGATCGTAGAGGGCTAAATATCGCCCTCTTTCTTTTTGAAGGAAGGTGAATTTATTTGGCAATTCTTAATAGTTTAAGCGTAAATGGCTCAAGCAGGTTTTTAAATAAGGCTTGGTTCAACGACGTAAGTATTGGCGGCACACTATCAACTGCCGCCATTACAGCCGCGTCATTAACAAGTACCGGGACATTAAATGTAACTGGTACATCTACATTGGGGACTGTAACTTCTGGCCAAATTACCTCATCTGGCAGAATTTATGGCACTGGTTTTGGTACTGATGGTACGATGATAATTAAGCCACAAAGTAATAATGAATTTAACTTTGGTGGTACGAATACATCGTCAACAATTTATTTTGGATATAGGGCGCTTGATAGCAAGCCAATACCTACTAAATTTGTCTTTGGTGGATCTGGTGGCAGTGCCAATCTAACCGCTGGCAGTGCAACACTATCTGGCACATTATCAGCGGCCACTGGCAATATCACCACTATTAACTCGTCTAATATTTACTCACAAAATGCATCTATTTCCGGCAGATTGCGGGCTACGGAATATGATCTGCAAGTAGCGCAAAATACTGGCGGCGCATTAACAGTCGCCCCTACCCTACGTATTGACGATTCTATGACAGCTACAACGCTCACGCGGGATAGCAGCAACAATATTACATTGCGGGTAACACATTCCAGTATTACTAAAGCAGATATTGGCGGCATTACATGGGCCACTGGCTGTAAGGTAAAAGTCAGCTTAGATGTAAATGGTAAACCGACTGGCACTATGGACGGCACAATTACAGCATTAAATACTAGCTCCCACTTTATTGAGGTGAAAGTTTCTGGTGGAGATGCTGCGAACTTAGATGTCGCGAATAAGAGTATTTCGCATTTAGCCATTATGGTGTACGAACTTGCCAATGGCAATCCAGTTGGAATACAAATTAATTGTTACGATGTTCGTAACTCATCTCCGGCCATTCGTATTTATGGTGGTACATCTACAACGCCGACAGCTATGCTTGGCAAACTTGATAGTAGCGCTAATAGCGGTGGCGCGGGATTGCCTCAGGTTAACGGATCTTATCCATCTGGTTGGGGCATGTATACATCAAATGGATATTTTACGGGTGTTATTGTCAGCGAATCTGGGAAAATTGGTGGTTGGACCATTGGAACTAATTCAATATACTCCGGCAATGCCACCCCAGGCGCGTCTGCATCAACTATGGTTGTCTCTACAGGAACAGCGTCGACTAACAATATTGGCGGCGGCGGCACAACAAGTAAGACGTGGATGCTGTCGGCTGGAACTGGATTCGGCGTAACTACAGCCGGGGCGCTTTATTCTAACTCTGGTTATATTGCCGGATGGAAAATTGAATCGAATGATTTAGTAAATGGGACGTGGGGCTCAGATAATTCGGTTATGTTATGCACAGGGTCGGCCACAGCGAAATCCATTGGTGGATCAGAGTCAACAGTTAATGGATGGGTTATTACAGCAGGATCTAAGTTTGGTGTTACTAAAACTGGGGCGTTATATGCTAATAGTGCTACAATTACTGGCGTTATTAAAGCAGACACTGGCCGTATTGGTGGTACTTCTGGTTGGACCATTGCGTCACAACAAATTAGTAATGGGACGATCGGTGCTGATGACAGCATGTTCTTATCCACTAAGAATCTTGCTGGGACTGTTGCTGGGAAAGCACTCACTACAACCGCCCCATCTTGGCGCTTAACAGTCGGTAGTAATTTTGGTGTTACAAATACTGGTGTTGTTTATGCGAATAGCGCCCAAATTTCTGGTAATCTTTCCGCGACTAATGGCTTCACCGTTGCTCAGGATAATAAGACGTTGACCTCGATTACAACGAACGGGATGATTGTGTATGATGGAGTTGGTACAGCAGATAGTAATGTTGTAGCGAAATTTACCGGCAATGATACACAAATTGGGAAAGCTACCAGTCAACACACTATAATTAATACAGATGGACAATTTTTTTATGGACCAGATAAAGTTTTACTTGGACAGATTGCAGCGGGCAATATCACTAAAGAACTAGTAACGTATACAAATGAGAAGATGTCTAATTTTGACATTTTACAATTTGATATAAGCGCTTCAAATACTGAGGTAACAAAAGTAAAATATCCGTTCATTGTGCCGTGTAATAAAAGAAATAAAATTTATTTACCATATAAATGTGATTATATTACAATTTCTTTATATAACTATAGTGGGCAGACTGAATTAACTGATCAACGTATTAATGCTGGGGGTAGTGCAGATATTTCTTATCAAAGTTACATTTATCTTAACGAAGACGGTGACTACATCAGTTTTAACAATTTAGAGGATGCAGGAAATTATGGTGGAGATGGTTATAGTTATTTGTTAACAGGTGATATAGGGATTATATATGATGGTATGCAGAATCCAGCAATTATGAATGTTCCATTTTTACATTCTGAGGCTAGAGCAGATGGTGATGAGTCAGATTATGTACTAAATAACATTCCACATCCATCGGTTTGTTTAAATGACAGTAATGGTGACGTATTAGCTTGGGAATATGGAATATCTGATGTAACTTATACAGCATCACGATATATTCAATTTACAACTCATGGAGTAACTTTTAAAATTGACGAACGTTTATATTCGGTTGAAACGACACTAAATAAAACAGAATGGGTGGCATATTGGATATCACAAGGGGGCGATGAGAATGATATACCTTATCCCGCCAGTTTTAAACTATATTATGTTCCAGTTAGTTGTTTGTATTTTACAGGAACAATTCAAGCATATGAACATCAACCGTCTCCATTTATAAGTTTTTCTTCTTATAGTAATACGACAAATTTTGGTAAATATTCTTTTGCAAACGGAGATCAGGTATATACTACTAATGATTATGCTGCTGTTTTTGGGGAATATAATGAAAATAGAAAAAACTCAATTTTTGAAATAGGTACTGGATCAGCAACAGCGCGAAGAAATGCTTTTACAATAGATAAATATGGTAGTGTTGAAATTTGTATGAATGAGTATGGATCTAATCAATTTTTAATAAAAAGACGTAGTGCTTTTGAGCCATATAATACGGATAATCTTGTTACCGTTGACCCAGAAGATGGCACTGTGGATATATTTGGGGAACTGAATGTAGGTGGATTAACTGTTAAAGGTATTGAAAATTCCATTGCTCTAACTGCAAATTGGGATGGTTGTTTACGAGCTTATGACTTAGTAGCTAAATCGAGGGCAACCTCGTATGATGAATATTCTTATCGTTACCATTATTCTATTAATGACAAAACTGGTCAAATAGTTGGTGCTATTGGAAATCATACATATGTTAATGGTAGTCTTGGCTCTTTTTTAACTAGTCGAAGGCTAGTTAATAATAAAGAAAAAATAAACACGATTTCAGTTAATATTGATAATAACGGTGACGCATTTTATGGCGTTACCGATCCACGTGCTTTTTGTACGGCCTTAAATTTAGGACAAATATTGAGTCATGAGCCGGATGCTGTTTCTTGTGCTACTGGAAAATATATGCAAATAGCTTATTTAACATTAACACCTGGTACATGGTTAATAAATGGTTCTGGATATTTTCCATATGTTAATACTACAGGTGTTCGTAGAATATATACAACTCTTGCGACCTCTGGTTATAATAATGTAACGACTGGGCCAGAATCGATGGGTAATCAATTATATGACCAAGAACCTGTAACTGGCTCCTATGTAACATTTTTACATATTAGTAAACCTATTACAGTTACTTCTAATACAACCATTCGTTTAATTGGTTGGCAAAATAGTGGTAGTGCTATATCAGTTGTAGGTCGTTTATATGCCGCACGATTGGCTTAAATTCGATAAATTTAACTCAGGCGTCACCAACGCGATGGCGCTTTTTTTATTTTAAATTCAATCATACTAATAGGAGGAATAACTTATGAACTTTGGAACAAAACTGAGAACAGTATTAGTAATTGCAACTTCACTCAATACTGCCGTAATGGCGACCGATCTCACTGATTTCGCCAACCCTACTCTCGATTCCATCTACAAAATTGTCTCCATTGTTCTCAACTTTATCATCGTGGCAATTGCTGCTTACTTCAACAATGATTTCTCTGAAGAAGCATGTAAGCATACTGGCGCAATGAGACTTGAAAAACAACAGGCAAAAGGTATCTTTGACGGTGAAAATTTCACCGATGAAGGCGCGCCTATTGACGAGGAGGATGATGAGTAATGGGATATATTACATATGAACAAGCCGATTCTCGTTGGGGAAGAAAAAATTATAATGGCTCTTCCTCAATGGCTACGGCTGGCTGTGGGCCAACATCAGTTGCAATGCTTGCATATGCCGTGGATGGCAAAACGACCCCGTGGGATGTTGCTAGATATATGCAAAAACACGGTTATGCGATACGTAATAATGGTACTGCATGGGCAGGCATTCCAGCAGCAATGAAAGCGTTCGGATTAACTGATGTTAAGAACGTAGCCAAAATGGAAGACGTTTGGAAATATATGAGTAATGGGTATTGCGCTGTGTTTCTGTTTCGTGGCGGCAGCCGAGGCGGGGTGACTTGGACTTCGTCGGGCCATTATGTGGCTGTTACAGATTATAAAGCAAAAAACGGAAAGCATTATTTATTTACTCGCGATTCAGGCGGAAGGAATCATACGGGCTGGTATGCATATGAAACAACTATGCGTGGATTAATCCCGCAAATTTGGGTTGGCAAAGTACCAGAAGGGAAATCCAAACCTAAACCTCCGGCACCAGCGCCAAAACCCGCCATAGCCAAACCAACTAGCGTGCCAACATTACCATCTCGCGGATATTTTAAGAGAGGAGACGTGGGATCTGGAGTTGCTCATTTACAAAAGATTTTATTGTATCTTAAATTTAGTGTTGGCGATGCCGGAGCTGATGGCGATTATGGTGGAGGCACAGCCAGTGCTGTAATAGCTTTTCAGAGGAAATATGGACTAAGTGTTGATGGTGAATGGGGTAAGCAATGTAACGATAAAGCTAGTGAATTACTTGGAATTAAAAAAAAGACTCCTACCCCAACTAAAACAACTCCAAAATGTATAGATGTTTCTGATCATCAAGGAAAAATTAATTGGAAAAAAGTAAAAGCTTCGGGTATTAATTATGCTATTATTCGCGCAGGATATGGAAATAATAATATAGATTCACGTTTTGTTGAAAATATCAAAGGTGCGATTGCTGCAGGAGTCAAAGTTGGTGTTTATTGGTTCAGTTATGCTTATACTATCGCAATGGCGACTAATGAAGCACGCTGTGTGGTCAAGGCGATCCAACCGTATAGAACGCATATTGAACTTGGCGTGTGGTTTGACTATGAATATGATAGCGATAATTATGCTAAAAAGAAGACTGGCGCAAAACCATCTGCTTCTTTATTAACAAATATGCACAAGGCTTTTTGTGATACGGTAAGGGCATCTGGATATAAGGCTGGGTTTTATTATAATTATGATTATAAAAAGAACCGTTTAAATATGGACGCCCTTAGAGGATATTATCATTGGTATGCACTCTATACGAATGAAAAGCAAACAAATATTGGCATGCAGCAATATTCAAGTGACGGAAAAGTCTCTGGCATCTCCGGCAATGTTGACATGAACTGGATTATAAACGACTCTTTTATGGGTGTGCCAAAAGATTTATCAAAGGTGACAAAATCGGACACTCCATCTAAACCTGTAGCAACAGCGAAGCCGATTGCAACGACGGCAAAAGCTTATACGGGTAAGTTGCCAAGTCTGTCCAATCTTGCACCGGACATTATTGCTCAAAAGGCAAGAGAGCTTGCTTGGCCATATGGCACGAAAGCTAGTAAATATAAATATCCTTCGGGATCTCCGACGGCGGCTTTTAAAATGGCTCTTAACAAAGCATATCCAAATCGTAGTGCGTGGAGTGATCGCCCGAAGAAGGGAGCGTCTTGCGATGTATTTGTCGGGACTGTTGTTCGCGTGTCTGGTCATGACACGTCATTCCCTCGCGGGCTATCCGATGTTCCAGGGCATGTTAAGAAAAAGCCAAATGCGTGGGAGGTGATTAGTCGCCCAAAGAAGAGCGAATTGAAGGCTGGCGATATTGTCATGTGGGAAACGTCATCTGCCGGACATATTTTTGTTTATACTGGCAATTTGCACGAGGCTGAAGCAAATCATAATGGTAGAAAATATGGGCATATTTCTAAATTATACATTCCATCAAGGCCAAAGTATTATATGGCTTTTAGACCAATTGGCGGTAGAGAGTATCTTAAAAAAGGAGACGAATCCGTGCAAGTTGGTTATATGCAGAATTTCTTAAATTGGTGTCTTAAGATTTCGCTGAAACCAGATAATGATTTTGGGCAAAAGACTGAAGATGCAGTAATAGATTATCAAAAGAAATATGGCTTAATGCCGGATGGTATATTTGGCATAGAGTGTCTTGAAAAAGCAAAGACTATCAAAATTTAATTTATATAGGGTGGCCACTTATGGCCACCCTTATTTTTTTACATTTTAAATTTGCGGTAAATTTACTGCTTGTGTTTTAAGTTTGTTAGAAATGGTAACATACGTGTTAAGCGTAACATTGATGCTACTGTGTCCCAATAATTCAGATATTATTTTTGGTTCTAAACCTTGTTCAAAAAGCGATGTTGCAAAAGTGTGTCGCAAACAATGCGCGCCCACACCCTTCATGTCTTCCGTGATATCTGCAGCTTTACAGATTCTATTAAATGTTTTTGTTAACTCTAATGGTGGCAATATTGTATTGCGTGTGGTTGTTATAATTAGCTTCGTATTATCAAACATGTGTGACATAATAGATAACATTTGAAAAGCTGTGTCATTGAGTGGTACATAACGTCCAGAATTCCACTTTGTTTCATTATCTCTGATTACAACCTTGTATTTCCCGTCTATTTTAATTGATGCGGCGCTATTTCTGACTCTGATATATTTTTCCTCGATATTAACATCTTCATAGCTTAGAGCGCACATTTCAGACTCTCTGAGCCCTGTTTGCATCATGAATACCAGGGCTGGTCCATAACGATATACATATGAGCCATTTTTATATTTCCGCAAGGCTTCGTCTGTAAATCTTTTACGCTCATTGTTATACATGTCGTTTCGTAAATAACGTGGTTCAGCTGGTTTAGTTTGAAATTTGTTTTGCGCTATCATGTTTACTGCCAGCATTGGATTTTCATTTGGCAATATATCTGCGCGTGCGATGGCGTATTTGTAGCATGCCGTGAAAGCATCGTATATTTTCTTAACTGATGAATACGACAAACCATTGTTTTGGGCGTCTGCGAGTCTTTGCTGAATTAGGTCGCTGGTTAAATTTTTAAATTGCGTCTTTGTATAAAATGGTTTGATGTGCGTATTAATTGTACTTTCTAATCTTCGAAAACTCGTTTCGCTGATTGATATTTGCTTGTATTTTAGGAATTGATCAAAATAGTCGGGCACTTTAATGTTAGATGTAACGAGATTTCCGCCGCCTTTTTCTCGTTGAAATTCTTCTTGTAGCGATTTTAATACTCTTTTTGCTTCTGCTTTGTTATTTGTTTTGCGACTTTTGTCGCGTCCATTTTGCCTAAGACGCACTAAGTAACCGCCGTTTTCTAGCGGTGTAATACTTCCAGATCCCTTTTTTCTGCGTTGTGCCATGTGATATTTACCTCCAAATGCATTATGTATTATATCACATGTATCTTTGAGTCAACACCCCTATGACACCCCTATCCACACCCCTATTGTTGTGCTACGCGAACGTTTAATTTCCAATGTTTCCCATTTTATATATAATGTGTCATTTGGGGACGATATATAAAAATAACCCCGAACTATTGATTTTTCAACGTTCGGGGCTTGTTTCTTGTGGAGGCGACACCCGGATTTGAACCGGGGAATAAAGGTTTTGCAGACCTAGTGGCTACAATGCTATAGCCTAGTGTTTGCAATATTTGAGTCGCTTAACACGTCTTTTGTTGACGTATTATTGACGTATGTGTTTGGTGAAAACTCGCCTCTCTTCCCAAACGCCTTATGTAGTATACACTTTACTGCCATCTATTGTCAACCCTGTTTTATTCGATCTCCAATTTCTTTTTAAATTCTTTTGATTTACCAATCATTTGCGCCATACACATTGTCCAATATTTTACATCTTCCGCTGCCTTTTGGACATCTTCTAAATATTTATCAAGCGATTCTGCCTTACTAAGTCTCGCCTCGCGTGCCATAAGCGCGCGTAAAAGATTATCGATATGGGTATAATACCCTATGTAATCCAATACTGGTTCACCATCTTTATCTTTTCTACCAGTATCTTGTGCGAGAGTATACTGACGAGAATCTGATGAAATAATATACTCACCATTACATACTTTCACTTTCAATTTGATCGTACCTCCATTTTAATATACCAGATTTTAAGTTCGCAATAATAAAATCTACATCTACCTGTCTAAGACCTGGACCATTACGTAAACTATTTTGATCTTGCGTACAAAACCAATAATTACCTAAGTGATGTTTTTCCCAGTTAAAATCTTCATCATCTAATATTAAGATCCTATTAATATCACGGCGATTTTTTAAGTAAGCAATCACTTCTTTGGCACGCAGATACCACTCATAAGACGGCGTTTCATCTGATATCTTTAAATCATATTCTTCAAGCTTCTTTTCTAAATACCGTCCAAGCTCTGTAATTTTTTCCTTATTGCCACTCATCCATTCAGAGCGCCAAGTTGATGTTAACACCAACTCAGCACTCATTGCATTGACTAGTTGTTTTAAGAGAGCCACCTTTTGACTTTCAATGCCTCGACATCCACAAATTGTATCCGTTGTTTCGTCACTATTTAATACGCCGTCAATATCTAAAAATATGATTGTTCTCATGGCAGCATCCTTTGTAAGTCGTGTAGATCGCGTTTTTCTTTTTTATGATTTGACATTTCGTCGGTATCCCAACAGTATGTACGCAGTTGACGATGAAAGGAATTTCCTAAAAATCTTTTTGCAATACAATATAAGATGCCTTTTTCTGGATCATATTCTTCGCCCTGGACGCACTTAACTACGGTTTTTGTGCCATCTTGCCAAAAGACTATGGTCGCTGGATCATGATAAATTACTTTCTTAATTTCATTTGGTTTGCCTATATTAAATGTTGCCAATAAATAGCGTTCTTTGCTTGCAGAATCGTATCCCCAGATTTTTGTATTATTTTCCACTACTACCAAGCGCCCCCTCTCCGCGTTCTGTATGCGCATATTTTTCCGCAAACTCAATCTTGCTAATTTGTTCAATACTTAATTTCGGTACTGGCAAGAACAATGCCTGGCAAATCGCTTTTTCATAAGGATAAATTCTAATGCTTTCAGCTTCATGTCGCGCCTTAAATTCATCTATCCACACGTCTTTAACGATTGCAATGGTATAATCATTGTGATTTGTTATCGGGACAAACCATTCGCCACGATAACTTGCATCGATGATACCAGCACGCTGCCCAAGACCACGAGTCCCGGTAGAACCACGCTCTTTAAGTACGGCGACGTAATCATTAGCGAATGCGCTTGCAATACCAGTCGGAATCATCGTTGTTTGATGTGGTCTTATAATAAGCCAATTGTCTTCAAATGATGCGTAAATATCATACCCAGCATCCCCATCTTTTTTACATGGTAGTTTCGCCTCATTGTTTAGTAACTTAAATTTTATGGTTTTGCGATCAATTTTGTCCCTTGCATATACGATGCAGATAACGGCCCATAATACGATAACAATTACATCACAAACCATACACAGTAAATTTTTGTCTTCAACGGCCTTATCAAAAATGCCGAGCCAAATAATGAATAAAAAGCAAAAGATTACAGTATAATTCCACACTATCTCTCTTTTAATTGAGTTTTTTTTCTTTGTCATCATATATTTTCCTCTCGATATTTTTTATCATTAGCATCGTATAACATGTCGCCATTATTTAATCTGTATATCCCATTTCCGTTTGTGGAATCTATTTTTAACGATTTTATTTCAGCAAGATGATTAAGATATTGGCGAACCTCCTCTAATTCGGCACGTGATGCGTTACGCATTAATTTTTCAATTTTTAGTAGTAATTTTTCTCTCATTTTTTATTCCATCCGCTTTGCAACTTCCATTAATGTTTCTAGGACAAGGAGTTTGCCATTTCTGTTTAATTCTTTTTCCTCACACCACTTTTTAAAATGGTTATCCCAGTTAATTGATTCATCCTCTTGTTTGTAGCGACGTTCCGTTCCAATGATGTATCCAAATGCCCACATCGCTATCATCATAATGGCTGCTATCACCACATATAAAAATACTTGACCCATTTATATAACTCACCTACTATATAAAATAATTGTTTTATTATTTAAGGTACTCTGAACATCGATCACTCTTTGATTTGAACTACCCCTAAACGGTAATGTAATGTTGCGATTTTCAGATTCAAATTTGCCATCGATTAGAACATTTGTATTTGACAAAACTGTTTGTAGATATACATTTTGTCGCGCTTCTTGCATTAAGTATTCAAATTCATATCCAGTCCAGATAAATATTAAAATGTTTGGATATTTTTGTTTGACTTTAGAAATGAGTCGTGTAGTAAATTCAAGATTTTCTTCGCACAATGGCTCGCCACCAAGGACAGACAAATTGCGCTGTATGCCATTTTCAGCAATAGCGGAATCTATAAGCTCCAAAAGATCATCTTCGTCTATTTCATTACCGCCATCAAAATCCCAAGTTTGTGGGTTATGGCATCCGGGGCATCGAAAGCGACACCCCTGACACCAATAACTCACACAAACGTCATATCCATTTACCACATCGTTACGAATAATGCCTGCATATTTCATTGATGTTTCACTCTCATATTTACTTCCTGTTGTTTACCCTTATTAAAAGCTGTTGTGTAATTACCTGTTAAATATCCAGTTACCCTACGTAATTGTTGAATATCGTGACTCCCACACATTGGGCATGTGTCATTAAATTCGCCAGTAAAGCCACATTTTAAGCATGTATCATTTGGCACGTTAACCGCAAAGTACGGAATGTCATGATCCATGGCATAGTTAACGATCGTTTCTAACGCCTTTGTATTGTTTTTTACTCCGCCATCAAGTTCCACATATGTAATACATCCAGCAGAACTGTATCCAGTTAGTTGTGATTCAATATCAATTTTTTCGAATGGACTTATATTTTTCCAAACGGGAACATGCATTGAATTTGTAAAAAAGTCTTTATCGCTAATATTTTTAATTTCTCCATATGATTCTTTAAATTTTCGCATTGCTGTATAGCAAAGATTTTCTGCAGGTGTAAAATACACGCCAAAATTCAATTTGTATTTTTGTTTAAATTCGGCGCATCTTTGCTTGAATAGTTCTTCAATACGTTTTGCAAGTTCCATTCCGCGTTCATCCGTGTGGTCACAGCCAATTAGGATCTGTAATGTTTCTGCCAATCCAAGTTGCCCAATGGCCAGCGTTCCATGTTTCAAGGCACTACGAATTCCCTCTTCTGGGACATACCCCGCCATAGTTCCGTTTTGATACATGAAAGTGGCCGCTTCTGGTGGTTGTGCACATATCCATTCAAATCTTTCAATAAGAGAATCTTTGGCTTCTTGGATCTTTGTGTCTAATAAATCGATAAATTGATCGACATCCTTATTCCCAATATCGCCATCTACCTCCATTGCTAAAGTTGGCATAATAATTGTTGTTGGGCAGATATTTCCACGACCATCTTTTAACTGACCGAAACCGTTAATATCAAGACCATTTGCCGTTCTGCAGCCCATGGTGCTAAAGAATGTTCTTGGATCATTTACATCGTATCCAGCGTTTCCGCTCCAATCTACGTTCGCATAGTTTGGATATAGCCGCTTTGATGTTGATTCTAATGCCAGTTGGAACAGATCGTAATTTGGATCGCCCGGTTTGCGATTAACGCCATTCATACACTGGAATATTCCACATGGAAAGATTGGTGTTTTATGAAGTTTACCGATACCAGCAATAGATACATCAAGTAATGCTTTTGTAATAAGTCTGCCTTCCGGCAACGTACATGTGCCGTAATTAATTGAAGAGAATGGCAACTGATTACCCGACCTAGATTGTAATGTATTCCATAATGTTCACGTAGATTCGCTACTTTCTACGCAGTTCTCTTATGAACTTCTGCATATCACTATGCAGATCAGACTATATCTTCACCCTCGAATATATGAGGGGGCTATCTTTTCCATGCGCTTGCATGTACTCCATATTTGGATAGTCGTTAGACATTTATACATTATTTATTAATTATATCGAAAATGATAACCATGAGTGCTTTTATGCCTGCCTTTGCAACAGGCGCAAATTGCCGTTGCGTATATATTTAATTGTCTACCACATTCTTGTATAGATGGGTACACCTTATCTGTTTCGTAACAATAAACTTTCTTTTTTTCATGTGAATCTGAAATCTTTTTTCTTGTTGCCATACTTGGACTTTTGTGTGGTTTGTTTTTCTTTGCAGCTGATATATTTTTTCGATGCTCTGTTGATAATTTTTTGCCCTTTTGTGCCATACTGATTTTCTTTTTCTTTTCTTCAGAACATATTTTTCCTAAGCCATTTTTATTACCACGCATTATTTGTGACATATATTGTCTTATTTCCAACGGCATAGATGGAGCTGTGCCACCCTCCATAATATTATATCCAAATGCCTTATCTTGAGTTTTATACTCACGTATAAGTCGTTTTTCTAATTCACAAGCCTCTTCTTTAGACAAATTTGATTTAATAATTTCGTGTTCAAAATTACTCCACCCATATTTATTTATAGCGTTAAAAAAGTATGGTGAACTTCGATATTTGATTCCATTTAGGCCACATCTTTCCTCTAATGTGCGTTTTGTGATTCCTATATATTGTTTATTGTTAAGTTTATTGATATGTCTATATACGCAATATTTATCACTCATAATTAAATAATGTAATTTAGTACGGTATTGTCTCAGTGAGATGTTCACCGTTTAGATAGCTATGTTCCCAATATTACTATTGGGTCGCCCAAATATTTATAGGTTATGATACATTCCCTCGACGGCCTGGTACGCTTCTCTCATCGTCATATCTAATGCATACTTATATACCTCCGGCATATCTTTATAAAATTCCGCCTCAATAGATAGGTCTGCCGGATCACAACTTAATGCGATTTCATCTATTTTTTCTAAATACTTGGCGCCATCTTTATAATGTTTATAAAACGATTTCCTCACATATGGAACCATAGAATGATCCAGATGTGTTGCGCTCACGCCTCCAAACTGTTGCAAACTTTGAATCTGGAATAATACAGCTACTAATTGCATCGCAGTGCTGATAGACTGTGCTGGTCTTACATCTGTCTGTCGCGTTTCAAATCCGTTTGCCAACAAATCATCGATAGGCACCGACAAACAATTGTGATCACCGAGTGCATAATGTCCAAGATCGTGAATATATACCATGTTATTAACATGATTATCTCTTGTAGTCTGAGACACTAATTCGTTCAACGCATAAGCTTTTAACACACTTTCTGCCGTTTCACCCATACGACCACCAAATGATTTTTCATCTACATTTGCATTCTGATTTTGTACATTACTGGCTTGTGCTTTTTCACGCACAATGTTCATAATATCGCTACGCATTTCTCGTCTACGTGTACGTTGATCGCGATATAAAATATATGCTTTTGCTACATCTTTACGATTGCTGGCCATTAATTTTTTTTCGACGATATCTTGTATTTCTTCGACCGTCATATCTTTGTTCATAGATTTGACATAGCGCGCAATTGTTTGCGCCTTTAACTTTGCAGCCGAAGTTAATTCTCCATCAACCTCCAAAAAGGCTTTTGTAATGGCAGAAATTATCTTCGTAATATCAAAATCATCTTTGCGGCCATCTCTTTTAGTCACAATCATCTAATTCTTCCTCACTTTCAAGCCACGCCAGTGTCGTGACGTAATCGTATATTTCCTTCCATGTTTTTGCTCTAATCGCACCAATCCCAGTTTCGTCACACCATTGATTATGTGGACGATCAAATAAGATTTTGGCGCAACCAGATTTCATCGAACATAAATTCGCTGGGTTATCATCGATTAAGATGTCGACATCTATGATGTGTTTTGCAGATGTCAGTACAATGCTCTGTTCATCAATAAATGGGAAATGATTTAATAATCTGCGTATCTTCGCTGGGGCAGTATCTGGATAGGTTGCTGTTACGATATACACATCAATATCATCATGTTCATTAATTAGTTTCCATAAATATGTAATCGATCCATCTACAGCACCAACAGTTCGCCAAAACAGATTTTCATGTAATATATTGAAAAATGAATCTCTGTTTCCCTTGTGAATATATTGAGCAATATCCCACGATTTTATGTCGTCCGGCACTACATTGTCTCCAGTTAATTCATTATGTCTGATTAACCAGGCATCTGTTGTGTTAAGCAAAACGTCGTCAACATCAATTCCTATTCTAATTGTCACTCCATCACCTCCCTTCGGCGCTCATTCTCTCGTCTAATGCCGCATTAGTCATTGTACGCAACAACGTAGCCGCCTTGTGCACATTTGCCACAACTACTGGCAACACATCGTTCGCATCAACATGTGTTGGAATTTTATTTTCAACGTCGCGAAACTTTTTTTTATCATTACGCAAACGTCTCTTGATGTTATAATCGCTATCTCCCCGTTCTCTCATACGTTCCTTACATGTCTTCACACTTGCGTCAAGATAGATAGGTATTACCATTTTAGGACCTTTATATAAATGCTTAAAATAATCATATCCGTCTGGATCAATAACATAAACATCAGCATCGTTGACCTGATCTACCGTAGCACAATATTTATATCCGTCAAACTCTGTATATGCACAAATCCCAGACAATCGATTAAATTCATCTTCTGAAACAAAGATGTGCCCAGTCTCATTTTCACTACGTTTCGGCCGCGTTGTATAGCTTTGCAGCACACGCCAATTAAAACCTCTTTGTAGTTCATTACACACACTTGTTTTCCCACTACCAGATTTTCCAATTAATAAAACTATAGCCTCTTTTGCCAAATCTATACCTCCAATATGTCATGTTTGTTGTACATCATAATAATTGGAGCATTTCCATCATGATTCATATATGGTATGGCTCGTGCCGTGTTATAACTTATAAATTCATTGGCATCCTCATACGTCATACCATCATCTCTCATCAGCTCCCATACCATATCTTCCCAATTATATATTACGCGATCGTCGTGCGATAACCCGATGATTGATTGATCGAACGATGGATTATCTAATACAACCACGCTGTCTCCACAAAGTTCCGCTATATTTGCGCGTATTTTTTGATCAATCATTAAGAAAAATCTCCTTAAAATATGGCAAACGTTTAATCCAGGCACAAATTTCATGCCACTCTTTTAGACGATGATTTTTTCTAGATTGATAGATGTTGTATAGAACCTCATAGTTTGTGTGCCATGTAAATCGATAATTGTAACTTTGTGGTAGTAGCTGCCTCATTGCGCGAAAATAATCATAGTCGCCAGTCTCAATGTATTGCTGACGTAAGTAATTAATCTGTGCAATAATTGCAAGCCACAGCTTTTTATTTGTGCAACCATTTTCATCTATCGTAAAATCATCAAGTGAAAAATCCTTAGATGCTCCCTTATGCTGCAATGAACATGAATTGCGAGTTGTACCGATCTTATATGTATCCAATTCATTGGTAATATAGTTGGGAGCTTCGATATCCGTCCATACATCAATCATCCTCGCAAATTTACGATGATCTGTTCCGGCTTTTGCGAGTTTACTCATAAGGGCTAAATCAGCCTCACCTATCTTAAATTCTTTGTTTGCATTATAATAACTATCACTTTTACCCCATGATTCATGCGGATTTCGCATCCCGCGAATAGCGGGAGCGAAACCAGCAACGCTTGTATTGTATATTCTCAACTACTCCTCCCCATTGACAGTATCCGCTTCACTGTCTTTGCCTTCATCAGTTTGCGGCATAGCAATCGCTTCAATTTGAGCTAATAAACGTATGCTGTCTACCAAGTAAATACTGCTTTCGCCCTTAGTTTCAACCTTCATCAAATTCTGACGAATTGTCGTCAATGCCTCTAATAACGTCATTTAACTTACTCCCTTCAGTAGCCTTTATAAAATCTGCAAAACACGATGCACAGTCAGTAACCTCAACGCCAAAAAATCGTGCTAAGTATTGGATAAATATTTGATTTGACTCAATAGCCAAGTTCAACAACGAATCATCATCATCGGATGAAAGCCAGGATTCCCATGCGCACATATTTGTAATTGCGAGATGTTTTACCATACACCATAATTCTTTGTCCCCGTCTTCAAAAAGTGCATATGCCGCAAGCATGAGCTGCCGTCTTAATTGGGCCAATTCCATGAGGTCAGAGCGATATTCTTGCGCCTTTTGTGCAAGCTCTAATCCCGCGTTTGGGTCATCTTGATTATAAAATCCGTGCTTGAGATCAGATGTGGTCTTTTCAAAGATAGTTTTAAGATGCATCTCGGCACAGGCTGCGTTAGCAAATGCTCTAACTAAGTCTTCTGCTGTGCCGCTGTTGCTATATGTATTATTCATGTGGCCGTTATCCTATTCGTAATTTAATTCAAAGTTATCTATATACTTATTGTTTGCGTATATCAATCTCGCTGGTTTCGATATCGTATCTCCATTCTGTAGATTGATTAACCGTTCCCCTCGGAAAACAGCTTTCATTGGTCTTGCATCTTGAGCTATTTGATTAACAACTTCCTGGCATTGCATAATGATAATTTGATATGGCGCAGATAAATGTTGTGACCCAACAACTTGATCCCCTACGGTAATTTCCGCGTCTATATCAAACATTGATATGTTGCCGCCAAAACTAAAATTAATCATCTTCGTTTACCCGTGATATATATCTTGCAGATGGTGTGATGCGAATAGTGTGCGTAAAACAATTATTAATTCTGTAGCAGTGTCCTTAATATACTTGTGATCGTCTTCAATATCATATACTGCATCTTCCACCGCAGAGATATATTTGTTTAAGTGTGTTATTTCATCCTTATGTAATGTAATATCATTACAGCTATCACTCATAATCATCCTCCCATTTTGGTTATTCCTTAAATTCGCGTTCTTTTTGACGCACGATATAATCCAAGACGCACGCTAGCACATACCCGTTGCGTGCCATTGTATTAGTATCTGGTGCTTCCCACACTGGAACACAATAATTTTCAAGGATATCATCTATCTCTTCATACGAAAACGCGTACATAGTATTTTGTTTACACATATTCATCGTCCTCCGCAGCAATAATGCCATGCATAATTTTGTTTAGCACTTCATTTAAATCGTGCCCCTGTGTGTAGATACTTGCACTCACCGGCTCCATCACTTCATCGTCATCGTCACAATCTTGAGATTTACATGAACAATTGTCACGCTGTTCATTATCCCATTGATTAATAACTTTCATCGTGATAACCGTATCGATCATAACTGCAAGCTGATATCCCATCCTTGCCATCTTTTGATTGTCAAATGTGTTTAAGATTAATTCAACCTGTGCGCGAAGCATATCCACTTCTTTGTCAGTTAATGTAATCATTGTTTTGCCACCTCAATTCTTTGTTTTGCTATTTCAAAATATTCCGGGTTTATTTCAATTCCAATAAATTTTCTTTTGAGATTTGATGCCGCCACTCCGGTCGACCCTCCGCCCATACAATTATCCAAGACTGTATCTCCAATATCTGTATATGTATTGATGAGATATTCAAGTAATGCTACCGGCTTTTGAGTCGGATGCACTTTGTCCTTATCGCGATTAAACTGAATAATATCGATTGGGTACCGCTTACCATTATTATTCGTAGTCACTCTATGATAATCTCCATAGTTATTGCTGTCAGAGTGTTGTTGAATAGTATATGGCTTGAAGCCAGTTCGCATTTGTGGGTGATAAGTTGGTAATTTTTTATAAAAAACACATATATTTTCATGTATTTTCATTGGCATTTTCTTTGCGTTTAAGAACCCGGTGCCCATTTCTTTTTGCCAAATCCATTCGTATCTAAACATCTTTAAGTTGCTATTTACTAATACGGCTGTAAATGGCATTTGACTAAACAAAACGATTGCGCCATGATCTTTAATTATTCTGTTATATTGTTCCCACAATGCTTCTAGCGGAATGACTGAATCCCATTTATTTTGTGTTGTACCATAAGGAAGATCGCATAAGATAAGGTCGATGGATTTCGACGGAATATCATCCATGATTTCCAGGCAGTCGCCTTGCCTTAATTCAATCATTTTATTTTCTCTCGCAACCAATATATAAAGGTGCTGTAGATCCAAAGTGCTGATTGACTAGAATCTGGCATGAACACGACTTCTAGATTGTAACGATGATTAAATGCGTGAAGAGTGGCTAAATAGGACTTCGGGCTGTAATCAGAACGATAATTGCCATTAATAATGTCATTGTATGTACTATTTTCAATAAGTAAATATTTTTTGCCGTTAAAAGTTGCCATCTCTTCTTCGAATCGAGTACGATGCTGTGTTAGATTGCCAGCCAATTCGTCAAGTGACGCCTTGCGTTCAATGGCGATTTCCTTGTCAAATCGTAGTTCTCGCTCGATATTAAGTTGCTGATCAGCTGGAATATAAAATGAATAATCACAGTTATCAAGTTTTTTCTTTTTATAGGGAATATGCTTTTGATCAAGCCAATTCGTGATATTTTTATTAACCTTTTCTCTTGTATCTATCAATATTCCGATAGAACCGAGCAACTTTTTCTTTTCTGTTTCTGTATAGTAATAGTTGTTTAAAATTCCATAATCACCCCTTTTGTATGCTGCGTAAGACGCGATTTAAGCGATTTTATTTTAGTGAGTCGATAAATTAGTTGGCCTTTCAATTTCAATATATTCAATTGAATCCAAATTATATAATCCGATCCACTGTTTTTCATAAATGACGATAAAATATTTTCCATCATACTTATAATCGGTATAATCCGACGTATTATAATGTGCCATATCACCGTTCTTAAATACAATTTCAATCATTCTCTCACCACCTTTATGATTCAACTTTGCGCCAACGTTTTAAGATTGTTTCCAGTTCATCAATTTGTATCCATTGATCATCTTGTTTCTTCCATTTACGTTCATCGCTGGCACTTAGCGTTAATATAATGTCGTTCTTCTGTATAGGATTTTGTTCAAAGGCTTTGCCTTTTATCTTGACTGTCTCAGTCTCTCCAGTTTTGAGGCGATATAATTCTACGATTCTGTTGTAATACTTATCATTAATATCAACGACAAATGCTAATTTTGCATCAGCATTAGGCTTTATAGTTTCGATGTATCCAAGATATTCTCTTTGATACTTCATCTTATCAACAATGCTAGTTTGGCGTTCTTTCCCATCGTCCAAGGCTCTGATCAGTTTCATAGAATCGTCAATTTTGAACATTTTTTCGGTTTCCATAAAACCTAAATTTGATAGAATTTTTTGTTCGTTTTTGTTGACATTTTGCTTCGAAATTTGCTTTCTTTCATGCCATTTTGTCAACAATTTATTCTGATATAATAACTTTTTTGGACTTCCGAACTCTGAAAAAAAATCAAGTTTGATTAATATATCTAATTGATCAGATTGCACAGACGTTTCAGCGTGAATCGCCTCTAGCAGCTCATAAAAGTCACTATACTCTCTCTTACCAAGTTCAAACAATTCGTTTGAGATTTTGCGATTTAAATTCTTTACAGATGCCAACCCTTTATAAATTGTGTTTGTGGCTTTATCATAAGTATACTCCGGCCTTGAATGTCTAAATTTGATGGATGATAATGTTAGTCCAAAATAGTCAAGTTCTTTTGCCAATCTGCGCGTCTTGTCTTCTTTCTTCTCATAAATATTGAATACCTCTGTGTAATATTCGATTGGGTAATGTGATTTTAGGTAGGCGCAATATAGACAATCAAGTGCATATGCCGTTCCATGCGGACTATTAAAGCCATACGCCATCATACTCTGCATATCTTCCCAAATATCATCAAACCCATCAATAGAACCTGTTTGCTTGATCCAACCTTCTCTCAACCTATCGGTGAGATTATCAAAGTCGCTTTGTTTAATTTTCTTTTTTGAGATTTTCTTGATTAACCCAATAGATTCCGCTGGTCCAACACCAAGCCATTCGAAATATTGCATCAAGTTTTCTTGAAATAAGACGAAATGATTAGTCGATTCCAAGATATGGTCAAGGTCTTTAGACCCGGTAGTGTATGGTTTACGATGAATAAAGTCATCCCTGAACGAATTAAATGATGGGCGAATACATGCAACGAATTGTGCCAGTTCTTCAAGTGTCTGTGGTTTATATTCCATTACGAGGCTAGTTGCCCATTCGCCATCTACTTGATTCAATGTTGATGTAATTCCATTTGCAAACAGGTCCCAAACTTTATCGTCCAATGAATTGATGAGTTCGCGAACGCTCATTATAGGTTGATTAATCGATTTAAAAATCTTATTTATAATGTCCCATACCGTGACGATTAAGTAATCATTTTTTAAATATTTATATTCATCGGCTTCATCGGATGTTATTAGCGCACACAACACACCTTTGGCGCCTCCAATACGAAACACTCCTATTTCCTCCCGTATATCTCCGTTAAATAACAGATGCGCACACGGATGTGGGGAGCATGATACGATAGTACCAATATACTTTTGGGCCTCATCAATAAGATCTGACCACTCAGGATCATCTCGATATTTGTCAATGTGCATGGCTATCGAATTTGTGAGCGCATATGGTATTCCTCGCGCCCTACATGTATTTCGCACAGCTTCTGATTCTTTTAGTGTTCCGTATGCAATCATGGGATAGCATCCATGTTCGCCAAGCAAGTCCTTACTAGCCTTGACGAAAGGCTCCTGCTCAATGATATTATAATCAATATCCGGCATAGCTTTATTTTCAAGCAATCTGGCTGTTGACATGAATCGTTCGCTGTAGATTGGTAAATTTATTGCTAACCTATCAATTTCAGTCATTCCTAATACTTTATTGATTAAAAATGCACCACCAGAGCCTCGGCCACTACGAGTTAATACGCCACCGTATTCGTCGATCGCTCTGTGCATTAATTTGTAGTTAAGCAGGAAGTAATCATCACTATGGACGGCGCTAGTTTCTTTGATTACTTGAAATTCCTTTGCTATTTCTTTTCGATATTGATCAATCTTTTCATCTGGAATGCAATCCTCGCGACACATAACTGGAAATCTTTTAGCAATGATTTTTTTGAGATCGTTTAATTTAACACTTTCATCCGTATTTGGTGGATATATAGATGGCATTTTAACGTCTTGGTTCAGAATAATATCTTCACAATCGTCAAAAATTAGAGTCTGTTCAATACTAGATGCTATATCTCGCTCACTTAATATGCCTTGATTTCTGAATCTATTAAATAACTCTTCGTAAGATGGATAGTCCAGCATAAAGGCATCTTCGTCGCTATACCCTTCACCTTTACGTTTTCCGGCTATCAGCTCATCTCTATCATTTTTCTGCTCTGGAAAAATATAATGACTATCATTGGCTGCTATCAGATACAATCCATATTTACTGGAAAATAGATACGCCTTCGCGTTCAGTTCCTTTTGTACATCGACGTTATGCGATTGAACCTCAAGCATGACGTTCTTTCCGTATTTTTCCACTAAAGGTTCAAATATTTGCGATACCACATCGTCGTCTCGAATGATTCCGGCAATACACGCTGTTGTTATGAATAACTCATTGGGCTGAAAGTTCTCAAGCAAATCATTCATAAAAAATCTTGGTCGATAATAATAACCATCCTCATGAGCGTGTGAACTTGCCAAATTTAACTTTTTCCGAGCTGCATTGGTAGTTGGAATGAGGATAATGTGATAATTACGCCTATCTTTCTCCAATGGATCTGGTACGATGTAACCTTCAATTCCGAATTTACAATGAATACCTCGTTGCCGACACAGTGTATTGGCCTCGAATATATCTCCGCCAGAACCGTGATTTGTTGTGAAATATGTATCCGCACCAAGTTCTTGGATACGATCTAAATAATCAACACATTTGGCATGACTATCAGTTGTCATCAATGATGACATATGATCATGTTTGTGGTAATTGTTATATCTTTGCTTCATAGTAATGTAGTCCTTTAGCTTTGAATTCTCTAGGCATAGGTCTAGTACCAAGAAACCAACGATTTATAACTCGTCCATAATTACTAACCCGATACCTTTCTTCATATCCACGAACATCTCTCCATTTTTCATGAGTATTCTTTGGAGTATCACTCACAGAAATGACTCCAAATCTTCACTCATTAATCTCTTCTGTTCTAGAAAATCCGCAAAATGTTTACAATGTTTACTATGACCGCATAGCGCAGAACAAAAGAAATAGTCATCAACTTCTCGTCCATTCTTTGTAAATTTGGTAAATGACCGTGGTTCCCATTGATCTACGTCATCATTGCTACGTTGATTAAACTGCGTTATCATATTTTCAATCCATTCCTTACACTCCTCTCTAGTCTTATCATTGAGCGGATACTCAACAATGCAAGGTGTGATTAAATAATTCTCTCTGACTGAAGCCGGAAGACCATCCAGCGAATTTGTCGTAAGAGCCATATCAACAAGCATTTCAATTTCGATATCATCATAATCATTCTCTATCAGATCCTGTCTAATATATGGTTCAAGCTCCTGAACTAATTTGCGACGATTAATATTTTTTACAATTTTAGTTTTGCATTTTGAATTAATTCGCGCCTTCCCCATAAAGATTACGGTTACATATTTTAAGAAATACCAAGCGATTTTCTTTACTCGTTTGCCGTTTTGTTCAGCAGCTAATGCATATATTAGTAATTGTTTAGCATGTTCATCCAAATCGTTCCCGCTATACATGCTACTAGTTTTCCAGTCATATATAGAAATTTGATCTTTATCTACTTGATCGTGCTCAATTAAATCTATGTAACCTTGAATAAACGTATCTTCATTAATTTTATATAAGAAAAATTCCTCCGTATTAAATGTCCCCTTTGGTGGGATGAAATTTTTTGCAAAATGCCTCATATCCGCCATCCAATTATCTTGAATAGTGTTATTACCTTTGCGATCTTTGGGGAAAGATAACCCAAGTAGTTCTGCCTGTTCAAAGCTATCATCGACAATGTCTGGTAAACTTCTTACATGCATCTTGCCCTGCATAATAGCTTCTAATGCATCATGTATATTGCCACCAAGAACACCATATATATTATTTTCACCGCGGCAATGCTTTACATATGTTAAATAAGCGGCATATGGACAATTTTCCATAGTAGATAATTTGGAAAACGAATATACGTTTTTACCGTCCTTGAACAATTGCTGCAAGGTTTCATTTTCTGCTCTCACACCTATTGTTCATCACCTCCAAGCCATATAACTTTATTTTGTAATAACTTTTGAAATGTTTCTTTACCAAGATCCGTCGGGGAGCACTTGCTCCCCTTCGGCATCAACTCATGTTCTCTGTCGAAAATGTATCCGACATTTAAATGATATATATGATTTCGCATTTGCAGCTTATTTGCTGCATCGCGAAGTATTGATTCGTCAAGCCCTTCGTCAAAAGCTACGATTATTCTGTTAATGCTGGCGCAATTACTTTTTAATATTTTCGCTTGCACATCCGACACTGTATTTGTACATGTCGCTAATCCGAAATTAAACCCCATTGAATCCATTTGCATCACAGATTTTTCACTCTCTACAAGAACGCATCCAGCTCCTTGCTCTATAGATCGGATATTATTAGCATATCCGAATAATGTTAGACTACGCGGACATGGAATGATTGGCAACCAACGTTCGCTATAGTCACATACAGAACTATTCATGCGGCCCATTAATCCTATTAGATTTCCATAAATATCTCGTTGCGGGATAATAATTCTTCCAGAATCCGCGTCATAACCAAGCTCATATTTGACTTGAGATGCGAAATCAATACCGTCCTTATAAAACAACATATTGGTTCTGATTCCGCCATATTCTGCTAACGTATTTTCTGGTAAGATGCTTAAATTTGCTTCAGGTGATTCTTTATCTTTAAGAATGTCACGCCAAAACCCATCAAATGGAAGTTTAATTGTGCAATCTTGGTAGCCATTGTCTTTAAGATTTAATTTACGCCCAATCCACTCCAGTGCGTAACGAAAGCCTAACTTCCTACGATCCATAACTAACGATACGATGGATCCTTTTGCACCGGTTGAAAAACATTTATAAAACAATGTTTTTGTGTTTATACACACGGATGTCGGGTTGTGCCCATCTTTCCTTGAACAGCGAATTTCATTTCGCCGCTCATTATATGCAATATTGCACATCCCAAGCTCTTCGAGGATTGTAACGATGTCGTCGACATTGTTGCGTAGATGTTCGTTTATTTTAATAACGCTGTACACCTACTCACCCCTTTCGAGAATAACCATCGAAATCTACGTGTGTATATCCGACTTCTTTCATCGTATTGTAATCCATATTGCGCTCATATATTATTGGCGGTCCAATACTTCCGAATCTGTTTTTGGGCGTGAATAAGATAACATAATCCTTTTCTGGGTCAAGTGGTATCTCGCGTGTCTTCCTTTCGTAATTGACCCCAACATCCTCGTAGGCGAAAGCTTTGATTTTGTTATTTTCCAGTTCCGATTTGCTAACTGATCGGAACATTACAACTTGCGTTGCTGTTTCAGCAATGGCACGTGATTTACCAACGCAAGACAGGTCTAAGTATCTCCTACTCATACTATCCGATGATAGTTGTGCTGTAGCGACGATAGCAACGTCGCATTTTTTGGCCAGCAAAAAAAGTTGTTTTGCTACTTCACTGAATTCTGCCCAGGCTCTGTCTGTAGATTCAACCGTAGGCTTTAGCGTGTCAAAAATAAACAATGTGTATTTCTGTTTGCTATATTTTTTGATGATCTTTTGTACATTTCCGATGGAATAGTCACGCGTCTCAACCATACAAATGTTGCCTGGTTGGCTTGCGATCCAATCCTGTCCTTGTTGCATTATGTCTAATTGTTCAGCAGTATAACCTCCCTCAATAAACTTTGATCGATTTATAATGCGAGATCCTAATGTGTGACACACCACGGTGGACAGTATCATTTGCCTGAATTCAGAAACGTCTTGTTCATTAGCGATTATACAGACATTCTCTCCGTTTTGAATTGCCGGTAAAATATAGAATAAGATAGCTGATGTTGTTTTACCGTTACCGATATGAGCCATGTGAAGAAGCAAATTTTTCTTGTGAACACCCATCAGCCTATCATTTAGAAGATTGAAACCAATTGGGGTTCCTTTCATGAACCCTGTGTCCCATTGTTTTATGTATGATGCGTATCCTTGAGACAAATCTTCGGCTTGCATTCTATCGACATTTGATATACAGGTCTCATCAACAAGCCTTTCTACCTCGTCGTATAGTTGTTCGGAGTTTAGTGATTGATAATATGTCAGGCTATCTATTACGTTGAAACCGTTCTGATGAAGACGAATCAACATGTTAGATTTAATTAATTCATCATAGTAGCCGTCGATGTTGTCTGTTTGGATGGTGTCTAATATTTCTGCGACCGTATAGTAACCGCCACGTGTTTCGAATTCTTCACGCAACTTTTCACGATCCACTAAATAACTTGCTATTGCCATATTGTCTATGACATCAAAACCTAAATCGTGTACACCACACAAGATTTTGAAATATATTTTTCCATCTTCTGACAACAAATCGTCATCGTTGATTAGTGGAGCGTAATCTTCGTATAGTAGCGGATCTTTCCATAGTGAGAATACTAGATTGCATTCAATCGCGCCCCTGTTTTTAAGTAATTGCTTTGGGATTGACGAACCTCTAGCGACTCTCCTTGCAGCCATTTGTTATGCCAGTAACTCAATAAGGTTTTCGAGAACTTCGATTGGCATGTCGGGGTCTTTGATATTAGAACATCCAGTATCTAGAATCATTTTCTTAAATTTCTGTTTAACGTCTTTATCTGCACCCGGCAATTTTTTTGAAATTTGATCAACATAGTTCGATCTTAAATTTTCTTTAGCCGCCTTAGCTTTTTCTTCCTCCTCTTTCTTCTTAGCGACCTCTGCTTTTCTTTTAGCCTCAGCCTCCTCTTCGGCCTTAAGCTTTTTAAGATCAACATCTCCATCCATTGACCCCCTAACACCTTGTTCAAAGGCGTCAAGGAATTCACGTGGCGAAAGATGAATCTTTTCTGGGAGGTTAGAAAAACGACTGCCTGCGTCTACTTCTGATGTGCCACGCAGATACACAACTCTATCTTCATTGACAATTTTTCCATTTACAATATCTCTATCCATGACGCCAACCATCACCATCTGAGCTGCATCTGCAATTTTTGTGTAAATGTTGCCTTGTAAATTGTTGGTAATCTGTTCGTACTTTTCACCAGTTTTGAGATCAGTTTTTTCTTTATTTTTTGTATGACACAGATAGAAAACGGCCAAACCAGCCATTCTCAATCTATTTTCCTGCTCCCTCATTAAAGAAATCAGCCTATCAACGCCTCTTGCAAAACCGCCAAAGGCATCATTTAAGCTCTTACATACCGTACCTTTTTCACGCTTATGTTGCTTTAAAACTTCTTCTGTGCAGACATCCACCATTGTATCCAATGTATCGAAACATACACCTTTAATGCCGTACTCGTTATTATTTTCTACAATATCATCTACAATCTGCACAAAACCACGAAGATCAGTGTCTTCATCGTATGGGGCGTCCCACTTCTGTGCAACTTCGACTTGGATCCCATCTAATGCATGATAGCCTTCTTCATTACCGAACGAGATCAGCAATCCTCTTGTGTCGTCGCCCCATGCTTCTCTAACCAGGTCGCGCCAGAATGTGGTCTTGCCAAACTTTCGTTCTGCAAGGAATATATATGGTGGATAGCTGCAGAGGTCTGCTTTAACTTTATTAATCTTGAATCCCATTTATCCTCCTTTCTAGCCAAGTAAATCTTCCAGTGTGGTGTCTGATAATTCGTCATCATCATCCGATTCGTCAATTACTTCCTCAATTTTGACTGGAGTTTCAGTCGGAGAGTATACCTGCTCCTGCAACTCATCCATAGTGTAGCCGGCGTCGACAGGTCCATCAGAGAATTCGCCATTAAGCATCTGCTTAAAGAATCGGAATTCATAGATGTTCTCACCAATTGCACTTGCAAAATCTTCTGGCTTCGCAATACCACACTCGATCTGTTGTTTCTGACGATCTGTAAGCATATCTGGGTCGAAATCCTGTGTTTCTACGCCGCGAATTACCTTGCAATCCCATGGCAGATGAATGATATCCTTATCTTTAATATCAATATCCATCAAAAGCATCTTTGCGTACTTCTGATGTTGTTCACTATCATCGAATTTACTTACATCCAAGACAACTCTCTGTGGAACGAATTTCTCACCTTCATCTTTGTTGATGTACTGTTTAATATATCCATCTACAATGATACGCTTCTTGTCTTTAAATTCGGATTTGTCAATACATTCCTTGTTATAATACAGATCAAGCTTCAAATGCAGAGAATTCCGCTCTGCGGTGGATGCACGAACAGTTTCAACCTCAAATTTGTCAAACATCTCACCCTTCCAAAATGACCTACTATATCTGCCGCTGCAGAAAATTTTACCGCTATATGTAGTGAGTTTTTCCTCTAAATATTCAATAAAATCATACTTTGATAGAAAATGTTTTTCTCCTTCATCAAATTCCGCAGTAAATAATCTGTAATTTGGAATATCGGAAATAATATCGCTATCAAATCGACTGTCCCATGGAACCTCGATCTGATTTCCATCTTTATCATATGACATAATTGTGTCATACTTGACACCAAAACCCTCAACCCACATTGAGTTGTTGCGGCTTTCTTTTACGCCAAACCTAATTGACGCCATATCCGTGTCTTTGTTCGCACCTCCTTTCCACTTTCTGACAAATGAATCATTGCTCTTTTTTGAGATAATCGGTTCACCAACAAAACTAAATCTTGCTATGTACGCCAAAACACTATTCTCCCTTCTAATAATTATTCTAAAACTTCTATGTAGTCGCTAATATGAATAGTGAAACCTTGCTCAAACTCATTGTTTCTTTGTAGATAATTTTCATCATTGTTATTTGGATCGTCATCCCATGGAACGCTCCACTGACATTTTTTGCCATTTTCGAAAATTACATCTACCCATGAAATATCACGAGCTCGGCACAATCTATTAAAAATATCTGGACTACGATAGATTTCCTTATCAAAAAAAATATGTGTGCTATACGGGATATGATCAAACACATCAGCCATTGGCCATTTCGTACGTTCAACGCCCATTGCCTCAATATACTTCCTTGGAACAACAATCTGTTCCAAATTTTCAAATGTAATAACGATATGTTTAATCTTTGTTAAGTTGAAATAATCCATTACAAATCCCCTATGTTTGTTACATCAATATCTTTTATTCTTTTTGTTATGTAACATTACAGATGCCGCATACTGTGCTTCCATATTTCCAGAAGCTGCCTTCGCTAGTAAAATATCCCCAATAGACGCTGTAGAACGCCTATATGGACGCTGTGATTGTTTTAACTTTGACTTACTAGATTTCAATTTACCACCTCACTTGTTATATTTTATATTTAATGTATTTAAAAAAATTAACTATTCCATAATTCTATAAAGCGATAAAATTGCTCTCTTTTTGTTTTTGTTAATCTATCCCCATTGAAACAATATTCCAGTATGTGTGCACGATCACTATTTGCCGAATGATGCTGGTAGAAATCATATAATTTACCCATATAATATATGTCTTTCAGTTTGAGCCGCAATCCACGCATATTATAAATCACCATCATGTTCTGTCGGCGTATTTCTCCTGGTGCATTTCTCCCATTATCAATCAAATATTGATTTAACGGCAAAACCTCTTGCATATTTGCATGTTGATAACAATAATTACGACATGTTGCAACCTTTGCAATTAAATCTGAAAATTCGTCATATACGATCACAATCCTATCGTTTGTGATAATTGCAATATTTTGTTCCGTTATTTTTACATTATCGACAGTTAAGGAAATTGCTTCATTTGGGGAAAACCCTTGATATATCAACATAGCATACGCTGTTGCAATTTCATCGATTGATAGTTCATCCGAATATTCTACGCGCTTGGTAAGTCTAGACCGTAATTTGATTGTAAATTCTTGTGGGGTATAAAAAATTTCGATATTACTGCACTGCAAAAAAATCTTTTTAAGATCTACATTTTCTTCAACATATGCTTTAGCATAAGGCTGCAATAGGCCCTGGTTTAACGCCCATCTTTTATAATCTTTAATGTCATAATATCTTGTGCGAAAAGTCATAAATGACGATATGTTGCTTTTCTTTATTACTTCTGGTAGTAAAATATCAAAAGGAATATCGTAAATGTCTGTATCATGTTTGCTTTCGCATTCGAAAAGAATGTCAAAAATTCTTTGTGCATTCCTTCTTTTCGCATCGCTCTCCAACGATTTACAATAGCTCAGTTTGACATCTTGGTTATATATTTTTGCATTACTCGCCATCAATACACCTCGTGCGTAACTTCGATTTAATCGCATTTTATATGTATCGATGGCCGCTTGTCAATGGCAAATCTTAAGTAACGTAAGTACGTATACTTTTTAATTGTTCCATAGATAAATATTGAATCAGTGGGATGCTGATCATGCTTGCGATGGATATTTGCTCCATGTATTCTTTCGGTAAATGCCCCATATAGCAACGTATGCTATCTTTATCGATGGTGCAGACTGATTCACATTGCACAACGCTATCTTTAGTAAGCCCGGCTACTCCAGCCGGTATTTTAACATGTGTTGGAAGGCTAGATTTTTTACATCTGCTTGTTAACGGAAAAACTTGTACCGTTGGGCTATGATAGTTCCCAATATTATTTTGCACTATCACGGCCGGTCTAATCCCTCTTTGAACATGACCCTTGCCATTTAATTCAACCCATACCAAATCTCCTAACTTAACACTGTTCTTATTCACCTTGACCACCATATACCCTTATATAGTTATATTTTATTTTCATATGTATTATACTATATAAATAGCGGTTTATTGTCCCCTTTTATAGAAAATTATATCTTTTTTGCATTAAAAGTATAAATGTTATTTTGGTGATCTGTAATGGTGATTAGGTCTCGATTAAATGGCAGTTCTTCTATACTGAAATTTAATAATGAATCAAGGACACACACACTGTCGCCACTATTAGACGTTAATATAAGATGACCGTAACGATCAAGTTCAACATATGTGTATGTGTTCGTAAACTGCATTGTGATATGATCATTGATATAATATTCCTGATGATAGGTTAGTGACTGATATTTCTTTAGAACGTCATATAGTTTTTCCATTATCGCGTCTCCGATATTGTGCTGCTGATGAAAAAATTATATTACGAACGTGTGTTCTCGTCAAGATTTGTGGCCTGCAGTTGCTAATAGGCGGTAAGTATCTGCCCTATTTTCTTGTTTTTCCAAGTATTTAATTCTTTTCGAGTACGGAACATATTTGGCATATCGTTAAAATCATATACACCGAAATCCCTAAGTATAGCTATTGTCATATGTATATCTGTCTGCTCCGGCGGTAAATTTAAGATGTCTTCTGGCTGACAAGAAATATCTGTAACACAGTGAGAGCGCCCAAGTTTAACAACCCCCTTATGTTTCTCTCGGCATTCTGAAGAACAGAATATTTGCCTTTTTGAATACGGCTCAAATGTCGTACCGCAAATCGGACATTTATTCATTGCGATCAACCCCCTCATCATATCGTTTGAGTATTTCATTTGTTACCATAATATGCGTATGTCCATTTAACATATAATTTTCGTGAATATAATCATGTGCAATCGTATACAACTGCTTTTTACTCATTTTCGATTTGTACTTTTTCAAATAATCTTCAAGCCCCATCTTCCTGACTTCAGATGCGACGATTTTGTGTGAATTATTGCCCATATATCACCTCTATTTAATATTTGATAATATCTTAATGTACATTTCTGCAGCCTTTGTATCACCAACGAGCATTGCCTGTCTCACCTTTTCCTGATAAAACTCTTTGTCTCTTTTCTTTTTTCTACTTTGTACAACAAAAAGTGTACCCCAAATACCACCAATTACAAAAAACTGAACAATACTCGCACTAATCATTATCACTCACCCCTTCTTATATTCGTCTTTTACAAATCTCTTCACTTCGCCTAAAAAATTATACTTATCAGACACTAAATACTTGAACGCAGTTTCATCCTCCATCATCTTTTGAGCAATGGCAATATAACTTAACTCCCAAATATTACATTCTGCCATACCAGGAAAACAATTCCGAATTTCTTCAATGACCTTATCCTGATCATAAGTATCAATTAACCGCGATTTATTTCCGTCATATTTGTTTATTTGTAGTGGCACATTATAATTGCCGCGATGGTATTCTTCATTTTTTAATTCTTGAGCATTTGATTCAATGCCACTTGCCACCACACTTCCAAATATCATTCCTATTCCTGCTAAAAATCTAAGCGGCGTCGACGGATCTCTACCTTCGCTCACTTTATTCACCCCCATTCAAATCACTTATTTATTTCACTTAGAATTATTATAACTCTTCTTTTGCTCACAATGAGCGACCGCTTCTGTAATTTCCAATTAAAATACCACTATTAATTTCACTTTTATCATTTACAATCTCTACTCCCGCCTCTACCATACGCCGTTTGTATTCCGGGTACGACCAGATATCATCGTAACGAGTCAACCAATAATCAAATAACTCCGACTCCGTACAGGCTATTATTTTGTTATTAACAACTATCATTTTCCCCAACTATCCTCAAAATCATCTAACATTTTTTGCGCAACTATTCTATCAGACTCATGAGCTTCTTCGTATTTTGCAACAACTCGTAATGCTTTTATCAATACAGACATTTCTAAATTGGTTAGTGACAATTCCCACGATTTAATAACATAATCGTTGAAATCTTCGTTCCACATCTCTTTTCTTACCAGATGCATTCTATTTCCTTTCCCCATAACTACAAAAATCTTCATCTTGCCACGCTCAATACTTGGATTTCGTTTGCAACCTTTCGTTCATGCTTTACCATCATCTATGCGCCCAACGTGGCAATATCCATCTGGCCTGGTTTCCCAATGGTAATAGTCACAAATATATCCTTGATCGCATGGAATCTGATTACCGGTATCATAGTAATACATACAATCTTTACATCGGACCACAGATTCTGTGTCTTCTACTTGCTTTAGGGATTCGATTGCCATGTTGAGTGCTTTCCTGTAGGTTCCCGATAGACTATCATGGTGAAGCCTCATGTCATCCCGTATCATTTTGATTGCTTCTTCATTCGTCATGCTTCACCATCCTCTCTGCGCTCTCCGTAGGAACAAAAGTCAGCCGCACTCGGTCTGATTCCATCGTCCGCAAATTCCATGCACCGTCCATCTGCTATCATGTGTTTGCACTCTCCGCATCTGACTATCTCGCTACGAATAATATCCGCCCGTGTTTCCGCATCTGCGTTTGCAAAGTCTTCGTCGCTTATTTGTACAATAAATGTTCTCATGCTTCGCCTTCCTCTCTGCGCAATCCATCAGCGCAATAGTATGTGTCCTCCATGTAACCACGGTGTATCGAACACCACAGCCGTCCTGTGTATTCGTCTCTCTCCCTTGTCCGTATGCAGTCCTTGCATCTAACAACCGGGACGCAGGATTCCAGAACCATCCGCAGTTCATCACAGGCTGACCATCCGAGATACACATCGTTTTCACCTTTGAGGATGGCGAGATACCGTTGTTGCCTGTCACGCACTATTTCTTCCCATGTTTTCATTGTCACCACCTCTACTTGAAATCTTTGTACTTGATTTTCACAATGATTCGCTTTCCCCTACGGTCTCTCAGTTCCACCTTCGGTCTGCCTACCACACCTTCCATATCTGCTGTCCCGATAGTTGACTTCGGATGACCTTTGATATATTCAACGCCGTCGTCAAGTGTCCCCTCCAAGACGATTGGGACAACATCTACTCCGAACGTCTTGGCTATATCCTCTACAGAATCTCTTCTTAAGTACATGTCGTCTCTTGGGGCGTATACGTCGAAAAGGATGAAGTCTACTCCGTTGGGGATGTATGATCCACCCTTCTGGATCTTCGCCCCGTATCCCTCACCGAACAGCACTACTTCCATGTCGCCAAATTTCTGCTCGAACAATTGCTCGTTCTCATCGCCACCGAACAGATCGTTCAGCCTGTCCAGAAGAAATGTCGGAATCTGCGCCTTCGCTGTCCTTCCTTGAATGTGGATCTTGTGTCCGTCCCAATAGATCCCGATGTTGGTTCCATCGATCTTCTCTGTAAACTGCCACTTGATGTCTTTTAAGGACTCCACCGTTGCGTCCCGGAACACCCCCGGCATTAACTTCTTCGACCCCTCAAGATCTCTCTGATATAATGTCTCTATCTTGTGATACTCATACATTCTTCTTCCCTCTCATCCTCTCGCTTTAATCTCCGTTTTGCGATTCGTCTATTCTGCTTCTTCGCTTTGCTCCACCCGTGATGGTTGTTCGCCCAACAAGCGAACCGTCTTGCGAATCTGTCTTCTTCCGTGAGCCGTTTGAGTCTGCTTCTGCTCATGCTTCACCATCCACTTCGAAAGATTCGCCATTGACCCTGTTCATTAAGTCCAATCCCCCAATGATATAGGCGAGTTGTGCAGTATGTTCCATAGCGTCCATACGCTCTATTTCGTCATCACTCATTAGGGCGTCCCTCAGATTGATCAGACGAATCAACGCTTCGCCCTGTTGCCTTGCAGTAATTATCTTCATCACTCACCATCCTCTCTAACCATCCTCGCTCCGCACCGAGAACAGTATTTCTGACATTTCTCAAATCGCCCTGCTCCGCATTGGTCACATTCGTAATGCCATTTAGTTACGTTTGGCGTTTCTTGGTCTATCACCTTTACCCACTTCCCAGTTTTCGGCTTTGCTATCTTGTCGACTATCTCATTGACTATCTCATTGACTTTCTCATTGACCAAATCTTCCATATCGTCTCGGTCTATTCTGATTTGTGCAATGCACTTGGTCTTCGGCTCTGCTGATGGGACTTCTTCGATAACCCTGTTTTTCTTTTCCTTTTTTGCTTTTTCTCGCTCCCACGCTTTCAATGCTTCACACCGCCTTGCCGACACGCACATATCGTAACAATCATAACTTGGTTCGATTCCTACGTTTGTACACCCAATCATTCCTCACCTCTCATTATCGCTCCACACGCCGGGCAATATGGCGATTTCCACTCGTTGCCCCACTGCGTTTTCGGTGGTCGCTCTCCGCACACACTGCACTCAAACCAGTATTCGACGTCGTCTTCTTTGCGTATCCACTTTCCCGCCTTTGGCTCTGAATTTTCCAGTGCTTCGATAGCCAGGATCTTCGCATCCGCAAGTTCACTGTCATATGCAAGTGTTCTTCGGAGAACTTCGATTGCTTCTGTTCTTGTCACTTTTGCTTCCCCCCGTTATAGCTGCCGCAGTTGGGGCAGTAATCGCTCAAGTCTTCTCGGTTTCCAAACGGCGGTTCCATATTTGCAAAATTGCCACATTCCGAGCAACAATGATGACCATGAAATTCTGGTGGCATCATGCCTGTCGCCTTTACCCACTCCCCTGTCTTCTGCTCTGACAATGCTTCGATTGCCATGTCAATAGCAGGTTCATCATCATCTTCAGAAAATGCACGAAGATTATTAAGTAGTGCTATCGCCGTTTCCCTTTTCATTCTGCCTTACCTTTCATATCATCCGCCTCGCTTTATTAAAAAAACCATGCTTCTGGATACATACTGGATATACCCCATTCTTCATCAATATCATACACACGATAATTTTTCTTTGCCTTTTTATATGCTTGAACATTGTTGTAAATGAAGTGATAATAAGCGTATGCTGTTTTTTCTTTCGGGAGTTCAATATTAAGCACTTCGGCAATTTCCCTTGCATATTCTATTTGTTTCTGCGTTGCCTCTGTCATTCTTCCTCATCCCCGTTCATCCTTGCTCCGCAGTTAGGGCAGTAACTTGGTGGATATCCTATTGTTATATGTGAGCAATTACTGCAAAGATATTCACCATTTTCAATTTCAGCCCATTTCCCCGTCTTCGGCTCTGCTACGGCTTTCTCCCCACAATCTGTGCGTTTAAGTGCATCCTCAAATGGGCATACACCATTGCACTCTTTTACTCTATTGCACGTTATCAGTTGGCTTTTGCAAAACAAGTCATCTTTATTTTTGTAAAAAGCACACTTTTCCCTTTCAATTCCCGCTTGAAAGATGCACCCTACGGTTGCACAGTTGTCGCAAAGACTACTTAATTTTTTCCATCTCCCTCTCAATGGACACGCTCTGTCTGCTAATGCACACAACATATTCAAATCTTCAAGCGGACAATCTTTGCGATATGGATCGTACTCGCCTGTCGCACCTACTTTGCAATTACCATACTCGCCATCCATCAGAGGGCATTCGCAACATCCTTTTGGCATATTCATGCCTTTGATTAGTACGCTCATTTTTCGCCTCTCATATATGCTCCGCACCACGGGCAATAATCACTGTTCACCCAACATCCTCTGTGACACTTTGAACAGAGATAGTTTGTTTCCTCGTCTATCCAGTGCCCTGTCTTAGGCTCTGCGGATGGGATTGCAGGAATCGTCATAATCACTTGGTCAAACTCTGTCCGTCCTCTTGGCGATAACTCTTCCCATGACCTTAACAACCCCTCTCTCGATATAGCATCTTTATCGCATGGCTCTGCGGATGGGAGTGAATTAATGATTTGCATACAGTCCACAAACGCCTCATCAGTTATTTGTATGTCATGGTCAAACTCTCCACTACCATCGGGAGTTGTTAATGACGGCATTTCTTTTGCAAGCGCATCTATCGCATCCGCTCTGCTGATAATGTCAGTTAATGTATTGGTTGGTGTTTCTTCTGAAAGTTGGCGTTTCTTCGATACAGTTGGCGCTTCTGCGGATGGGAGCGTGTCGATGCGTTCGTTGAGAAACGATAAGAATTCTTTTTGTGAATCGGCAACTTTTGAAATAACAGTTCTTTGTGATTCAACCAAAACATTGTATAAACCGCTTTTCTTAAATGTAATCCCTGTGCTTACACAATAATTTGAATCAATTTTATTTTCAAAAATTATCCTATCTTCATCGCAAACTATTGTTTCTTCGCTTTTAGTATATTTACTCATTGTTGCTCACCTACGTTATAACTCCCGCAGTTGGGGCAGTAATTTCCTTTCGCATAGACAAGCACCCTCAATCCGCATTCAGAACAATTCCACGAACCATCATTGTTTGATATCCACTCCCCCGTCTTCGGCATATCCTCTTGCGCCGTTTCGTAACCATGCTGATATGCCATTGCAATATTGCATTCATTACAATGGTCTTGTGCATAATCGTAGCAAGTAGGATGCAGATTTGTTTTGCACCAGTCAAATCTCACTCTTCCTCACCGTCCTTTTTATACGGCTCTGGGAGCGGCTTCCATGCGACTATTTCAGCATCTTTCCAGTCTCCCCAACCTTCACTGTCATGCCAGTATTCTCCTAAAGTCACTTCATAGTTGTCGTACGGTTTGTGCCAGAGCACAGTAATAAGCACCTGCTCTGTGTTTTCTGGTAACCTCTCGCCGCTTACTGGCGTCCACTCGGTCTGACGTAGGGCTTCTATTGCCATATCCAACGCTTCTGTTACTCCGCTTGTATATCCACACAATACGCCATGTGCATCTCTTGTGGATAGTATTTGTATTGCTTCTTCCCTTGTCATTCGTCCTCACCTCCATCTCCATCCATCGGTGGCGCGATCCGCGCCATACAGTACCAGTCTCCGCTCCTGCCTTGTACGGCCTTCAGCGGTATCACATCGCCGTAGGACATAATCTCGGCGGTCGGGTTGACTCGGTCAGTCTGGTACGTCCTGTAATTGATGCCCTGTGTCAGCGTCTCCGTCTGCCAGTCTGCCCTGTCCACGCTTACCTCGATCTCGGTGTCATCCTGTGTGAGCACGATCATGTGCATCTCGGATGCTGATACCGGGACGGTCATAAGTCCGAACAGCAGACCAGCTATAATCAGTTTTCTCATTTATCTATTACAGCCTTCCAATTTTCTTAAACCTTAAATTGATGTGTGAGTGGTGTATTTGTTATATAATTTGTAATATGTAGTGATTTTGGAAGATATAAATCTATTAAGAATTCATAGCTTTCTCTTGCCATTGGACCATAATCAAAATGGTACATTCTATTCATAACTTTATTAATAAGCCGCTCACCATCAAAATTTTTATATTTTACATATTCATCATAAATAGCCGCTCTAACAATATCGTTTATACATTTATCTGGTTTGAATTCTGGGCAAGTGCGAACGATAAAGCTGTTATCCCATCGTTCACCTTTATCAACGCGCCATCCTTTAATTGGCAAACCAATCATTGCCCACTTGCATTCATTTAATGAATCACAGGCTGCCCGTCGACAACACCAGCATAAAGTTTCATTACCAAAATTCTTACTGGGATTCATCAACATCGATATAATCACCCCTTTTCGCAATAAAATCTAAAGCGTCAACTTCATTACAAAAAGAAGTGTTTGCATTTTGCAACCACTTCCTTTATGTGTTTTCGTTTTCTATATAATTCATACGGTCTAATCTCCTTGTATAGCTTGCGGAGGGATTTAACTTTTTACCATACAATTTGTTGTGCAACTTATGATATCCGTTATGCATTATTGGAGAATCTTTGGAGTATTGGTGTAAATTATCAAAAGCCATATCTTCAGCATTTGCCTTTGTCCTAACATGGTCCAAACCTTGTTTGCGACGCGCTTTTTTAATATCATTTTTACGTCGCATCGCTCGTTTTGTTCTAGACATAATATAAAAACACCCCCTAAAAAATATAACTTAAATAATAATTGGTGCGCCTGACAGGACTCGAACCTGCACGCTCCCGCACCAGAACCTAAATCTGGCGTGTCTGCCAGTTCCACCACAGGCGCATAATTAACAATAGTCAAGGTGAACTAAGTTAATAGGCTCCATGTCGTGTGTTCACCAGCTGGATTCCTATACCAGACACACGCTTCTTACTACTCCCGAAGACCGAGTTTTTATGAGTTTCTCTCTCAACTTAATTGTGCTACTAACTAGAACAATAGATTGGTCACCGCCGCGGCGCCACCACAACGCCTGGATGCTTACTCTATTATCCTTACAACCTCGCACTTACGTTGGTTAGACGCGGTTTAATTATAAATAATGGAGCGAGATATAGGATTTCTCACCTACTGTCTACTTGTCTATCAGAGCATATGTAATAGATTTTTGACCCACTATTGTGTCTCGCATGTCAATGCGGTATTTATATTGCGGCGGCTTAGCCGTTTCCGCCCGCTCACGCTATTATTTAATGTCGCTCAGCGCCAGCTATTTAACGATCCTTGGTGCGGCTGGTGGGATTTGAACCCACACGCTCACAGGAGCATCGGATTTTAAGTCCGAGTCGTCTGCCAATTCCGACACAGCCGCATATGGTACTCCACCAAAGAGTTGAACTTTGTGTACGCGCTTATAAAAACTTAGATTTATTTGTATGGATTTTACGATGACAGTTTGCACATAAAATAATACATTTTTTAGCTTCTTCTTCTAGTTCTTTTATTCCATGATTACCTTTATTGGAAACAGAAAAACTTTTTGTTTGTGGATCGACATGATGAAATTCTAACGCATCTATACATTTATTATATCCACATACACTACATCCATTTCCATGCTTTTGAATCCAATTCTTCTTAAATGCAAAAAACTTATCAGAAGGATTATTTGTAATTGGACTACAATCAAAACAATATTTACGATTTCCACCTTTATTTTGATAAGTAAAAATCTTTCCACAAATGTGGCATGTTTGAGTCACCATATTATCAAGTAAACTGCACAATATATTATTTTTTATAAAATAATTTTTTATAGTAATTAAACTACCACGACTTTTATAACCTAACTTATCCAAAATTTCTTGCCAACTACTACTTTGCATTGCAATTTCTTGAATTTGTTCTAAAGTAAAATCTTTTAACATAACTATTCCTCTTTTGGTAGGGAAGGTAGGGATTGAACCTACGACCAGAGCTTTATAAGAACCCCACTCTTACCACTGAGTTACTTCCCCATAAAATTACCTCAAAACCGTCGAGGACAAGGAGCATATTTATACTTCTAAAAGATAATGAGCAAACATTTCTGCGTTGGGTTTAAATTGTTCAAAACAATCCCATTTTTCAAATTTCTCAAGGTTTGTTTCAAAAGCGTCTCCAACAGAGATTTCATATTCTCTCCGTCCCCATTCTTGCCATCGAACAATCCGAAGTAAATTATTTACAAATTCTTCAAAAGAACATTCTTTATTATTATAGTTTTTAACTAATTCTAAAGTGGATTCATAAACATGAATATTATCAAAAATATTATAATGAATTACTTTTCTTTTATTAAAATCATAATTTAATACATAAAATTGAAGTTTATCTTTTATATTATTCATGTTATAAACCTCCTTTAATTATTATAAGTAATTTAATTGGTCCGGGTAGCAGGATTTGAACCTGCGGCCCTCTGCTCCCAAAGCAGATGCTCTGCCAAACTGAGCTATACCCGGTTACTTCCCCATGGAACGCATCCCTGGGGAGCACTCAGCGTTCGAAAAACCTCGTCTGCAGCCGATACAGCTCTCACTTGCCTTACAGTACGGTCATGAGCCAAACCATTTGGCCGTGAGCCTGCTGAACTGAGTATGTTTGGACCTCCCTGTCGGACTCGAACCGACAACCGCTCGATTACAAGTCGAGTGCGCTACCAATTGCGCCAAGGGAGCAAGACTGTGCAGCCTCTACCAGCCAACGGCTGCACAAAAGATAAGTTTTACGTCTAGAGCTGGCCTGGACAAAGCGGGGGACAGTAGTTTCAACCTGTCGATTGGGTGCTATGGATTCAACGAACGTAACTGAGGTAGCTTACGCGGATTTGTATTCCCAGAGCAAAACGCGATTTGGTCTTTGTAGTCCACCGCCGCCTTCTGTGGTGTCTCCCCACTGCTTTCCAATGTTGCACCTCGCATTATTTTCTTCTGCGTGTATTAATACTTCACCACCCCGCTTTATTTGCTTTGCAGCGTTAACCGAACTCCGCACTCTCTTTAGCGTTGGATCACTGCCTCGGTGTTATGTGGTTGCCTCCAGCAATAGGTCTACCACACTCACGGAACCGGCGAATTCTTCAAGCCTAACGCCTCTTGGCATCAGATATGTGTCTCTGTCCGACTTCTGACGCATATCCTATCTCACTTATTGCCCAGCTTCCCGGTTGATGCCCGGTTCTCCAATTACTGTAACGCAATTGGTTTCCGCTGTATGACAGTTGGTAGAGTTCACCATGATTCAAAGATGACGGCTGTGTACCCAGGTACCCATTGGGTAGAAAAACCGTAAGCGTTGGCGCAGTCGTAACCGCGTTATTAACTGGAGCTACCTCCTTGCCTCACATTTAATTTTTCTACGGCTCTGGCTGGCGATGGAGGTTCCGCCCCTCCGCCGCGGGAGTCAAAGTCCCGTGTACTACTATTATACGAATCGCCATTATACATATTCCCAACGATACCCATAATATGAATTGTTTTATTTAACACTCATCCCAATGCTCATAATACTGGAATAATCCTGTATTAAAAAGCTGCTCCGCATATTTTTCAAAACTTTCAATTGTCCATCCAGCATAAAACAACATTTTAACTGGCTCATTACTGTGATTGACAAAATATGTTTCAAATTCATACGACTCTGGAATTCTCTCTTTCGTATGCGGGTGCACCCACTCCTCGTATTTATGAATATTGAGGAAATATTTTTTACCCATCTCGTCTTTAATACATTTCTGAAAATTTGCAATTACGCCATCTGCATCAAACGGTCCAACAGGATACTCGTGATATCCAAAGTTTAAAATATCTTTATCTGTCATATTATGCTCCCAATCTCCTCCGCTTCTCGCCTATCTTCGTTTTCGCGTTTCCATCATCTCACTATGCAAAAGTTATATTTTGTTTGTAATGACATTATAGCATATTGAATTTATCATTTTGACCCTATATGTGAAAATAATTACTTTTATTTTTCACATTTAATATTACAAATTTATACTTCGAAAATCTCTTTACAAGTTAACTCAATACAGATTGCATCGAATCTCTGTTCGATCGCAATGCCGTCTACAATATTCATGAGATCTCGCCATATCTGCATATCATACATAGGAACGGATAGACCAATAGTTTTTATTAGAATTGTTCCGTGGTAACCATCATAACTAACCTCTACCTTATCATCATCAAATAAGATATTTTTTAATAGATCCACCGCGTCTTGTACTTTATGAAAGTCTTTTGTTGGTCTCTTGTTCTTCTCTAGTTGTTTAAGCGCCTTTTCTGCTTCTGCCCATCCCCTTGAACTAAACAACTCTGCGGCCGCCTTTTCATAAATTTTGCTCAAAATGCATCATCCCCTATCTTTATTATTTTTCTATAGTATAACTTATTTACCTTACAATATACTACATAATTCTTCAGTTTTTATTAATATAGGCTCATCAAATAGCGACAATTCATCCCCATCATAAACCAGATGAGACCCTTCTATGCGCCATGAATTTTCATATCTAAGCTTTCTGGCTCTCCAAAAATCATCATCACTTTCACCATCAGCATATAATTCGGCCGCATCAATAAACTGCAACCATTCATTATTTCCTACAATGTCACATATTGCCTCTCCGTAATGATTACCGTATCCAGATATTTCAATGCAGCGCTGTTTCTTTTCTGACAAATCCACATCGCAATCATATGGCATCATTTGCTGTATCGTAGAAATTAAACTATCCACAATCTCATCAGGAGTATTGTTTTTTAAGTAGATATTCCCATCTACGGCGGTATAGTAACTCATAAAACATTCACCTCCATATCGATTACACTAAAAATTTCATCAACATATCAACCTGAATAATGATTTTTTCAATTTCTTCGAACATTTCATCGGTCCAATTCCACCCACATTCCATTATTTCATATTTACCATGATATACTCTTTTAATAGTCACCACACTGCCACAATAATCATCCATGCCAGGAACAAAAGTATCCGCAATATCGCTATCAAGCATGTAGTAACGATGATCAAGTTCTAAATCTTTACGAACGACAACTTTATCTCCACTTTTATATTTTGTTTTATATTTTGTCATCCCATCACCTCATAAGAAATTTATCAAACATTGTTTAGGGAGAGCGTAAACATTGGAACCCCTCTCACCCTGCTTAAGAGCAAAAGAAACGTCTTCAACGAACCAGTATTCCAAATCCATATCGGTTAACATACCGTCGTATCGGCTATTATTCAAAGTATCTCTTATAACTAGACGAAGCAGCGCGATATCATCGTCAAAGTCTAATTCCTGAGCTACATGATTAACCAATTTTTCAAAATCTTTATCAACACTCCCATCAATTGCGCAACTTTCGCAATCATATTGTATAAGATTACGCGAAGTAGATTCGATAGCTTCATAATCACCCAATATCTTCACACACTCAAAAATATCTACACGCATTTCGCCAATAAATTCATATAACACATCACAACCAGGCTCATAATCTATATAATCAATCGGTAATGAACGACCAACCAACTTTCCAATGAGCAGCCGAGCATATGGATTCTCTTGTGGGAAAAAGAACAATGATCCATCTTCGTCAAACATGGAGCTCGCTGTCCATCGACCATCGCCAGAAAAACCAACAGTAGGAAGCATATTATTTTCAATATCTTTCCGAATATCATTACCACATTTATTGAAATACATCACGCCATAAAAATTAGGAGATGTGTAATTATCAAGGAATGCAATCAATTCATTTGCGCATTCCATCGGAAACGTAATCTCTCCATGAAACTGTGATATATTGGCCATTCCATTCACCCCCAATCTCAATCACGTCAATTCAATAATATCATTAAACAAAAATTTCATTTTATCTACTGTTCTATTTGTATGCCAATGCCCACAATACCAGCGCTCATATTTTAAACGCGACTCTATTTCATCAAGCCAACGTTCTGTACTATCATCTACTTTTGACTGATCAATTCCACCAAGAAACATATCTGTCGGCTCATATCGCAATGGGCAAGTATGACTTAGCACACCATCAATATCCCACTGACAAATATTTTCCAATGTCCACTCAATATCTTGCTTCGTTTGTTCATCCGGCTGTTCATTTGACCACCATTTACCATTTCTGAGCATACGATATTCCTTGTCCACACTATACGCTCCACCAATCACGATATATTCTTTGCCATTGAATGTATACAAATTACCATCACGAGCAAAACGGATGTTTGGATAATCCTCTTCATAATAAACACCCGCAGTATCGTCGTAAATGTAAGATTTTATTTCCTCTGGCCGTTGTTCATGATTGCCGTGAATGCAAAAGAAGCTAATCGGAAACGATGCAAGATATCTTTTAAATTCAACATCATGTTCGTCTAACATATAGTTAATACATGCATCGCCAAGTACAATAAGCGTGTCTTCAATGGTGGTATTTTGCTTTTGACAAAATTTTTTGATATGAGAAAAATTACGATGTGTATCACCTGTTATGTATATCATAAACCAAATTGCCTCCTATTATAAAAATGAACACAAAGAGGACGGGTCGATATCTATCTTGCTAATTAAAAAATCAAAAGGATATAAAGCTTCATCTGGATGGAATTCCGCCACATATTCCAACAGACGCGACATACTATTAGCGTCTTGCCAATTAAAAGTATAACAATTCGCGCCAAGATCGTACTCATAATACCTATAAGGAGCGTTTTCATTCCAAGTCCGATCGCGCATTGAAAGAATTGCATTACTTTCCATGTCGTTTTTTGCATGCTCGATAAAAAAATCACACATTAAATCCGACTCCGACTTATTTGTAGTGTATATCAATATCCTTTTCCCCATAATCAACCTCCATATTTACAAAAAGTTTATCAATGTATCATTGTCAATTTCAACAACACAATGGGGTTCAATATTTTCAACATGCCAATACCATGAACCGCCATCCTCAATAATTTTCACGCAATCATCAAATGTGCCAGATGCTACTGTCGCAATCGTGTCAATCCATTTATCCATTTTTCCACTATGGTTCAAATGGCGCGGATACCCCATCTTATCTTTCGGTAAAATATGTATTTTATCCCCTGGTTTATAGTTTTTGTAAATTGCCATGATAGTAACCACCTTTCATTATCATTGCATTAATCTTTTGTCAACTTCAACATCGGTCTACGATTTGTGTTTTGCTGCATGTGGCAGCTCAGTCCGTTACTTGTTTTTGCGGGCGCAGATCTTTCTTGTTCGGGTTTGGATCCATTTTGTAAAATTTACCGATTTGGGTGTTTTGTTTTCAACGGTTTGTTATTGCTTGGACTTCGTCTTCGAGTTGTTTTGATGACGTGACTGTTCAACCTGTAGGTCGCCGCGTGCTAACTTGCCGGTGGCCCTGCCTCTTTTCCCGAACGAAATGATGGCTTCGATTACACCGAAGTCATTTGTAAATGTTCTACTGACATTAACAAATAATGCACCGATGTTGAAGCTCACAAAAAATTAAATTCACATCTTCACACAATACTTTCATTTTGTTGAATGAAAAAATTACTAAGTTTAATGCTTTACCATATCGACCACGAGGTATGTGAGATCTACAGCTGGATTTTCGAGTTGGGTGCGGGCTTTGTCTCTGGTGTGGTTTTGGACTTCCGTCCGTAGTAGCGGTGTTGAACTCTGTGTGGTGTCATCCGCTTCGTTTACGCAGAGTTGGTACTGGCTTTCGTCCTATTATCTGTGTTGATTTGAGTTTTTCTTTTGGTTTGCTCCTTGTCCAGATTTCGCGCGCTGTTGTTTGCGCGAGGAGGAAGCTAGTTTTGCCGTCGCTAACCGGTTCCCTGGTCAACCTTCATGTCTCACGAATTGATCGCTTCGGTAACACCAAAGTGACTTATTTTTACACGCATAAGCGGCGGGGACTTCCCCGATTAATAAGTAATGCGTCGATATGATTAGGTTTTGAATAACTAATATCTATTAATATGCTTTCTATTTAATGGTAAACTGATAATGACAATAACCATTTTCATACCCACCATGATTTGGTTGTACGCACAATGTTTCTCTTTTTAGCGTCTTTTTATCTAAATCTTTCACCTGAATTAAACCATTTGAATAATCAACCTTTTGGTACACATGAATATAAACTTCATCATCTGGCGATAATTTTAACGCCTTAATCGCTTCATTCAATTTCATATATTTCATCACCCACTTTCATATAACACCATAAATAGCGCGGCATTGTCCCGTACTACCGCACTGGTGATGATTTGAGTTCCGATTCAAAAATAAAAAGTTATTTTTATTTTTGATGAGTGAACTCAAATTGTTTGTTCGAAGCATTTTCGCTTTGACAACTTTGATTACACCAAAAGATACCGTTTTATTATTTATGGCAATAGATCCCTGTTGTAGATAATCCACGTTCATACGGGTGTCGTGGCAACATTCTTAAATAGATGCGGCTTTGATATCTGCTTTGATTGCAGTCATGATATCGAAACCGTATTTCGTATTGTACTTTTGAATGATTTCACTAATTGGTTTTGACTCTACCGATTTACAATATGCTATCTCTCCCTGCAGCTGCTGCAGATCGCTGAGATTCCATGCGAGAGCATTACGTCTATCCATTGCGTAATTCGAAAGCGCCGCCTTGAGACGTTTCTTACGTTTATGCCCAACAGTAACCTCATAATTTTGATTATACATTACTCCAAGCATCCAGTTCGCACCGGCATTGGAACCAAAATGTGTCTTCTCATGATTCAATTTCATCGGGGCATCGTACATTTCAAGGACCGCATTCACGTAACCAATAATTTCATTCGGATCAAACTTCATACGATTTGAAATCGTGATATCATCAGCATATCTCGTGTATACGAAATTATATTCCTTATCTCCATTTGGGGATTTTACTGCGTGCTTTTTTAAACCGTTGCTGATTTTCTGATCAATTGCAATCATAATGATATTTGTCAGCATAGGGGAGAGTGGCGTGCCCTGTGGCAATCCACCATTTAAGAACGCAAGACTCAAACAATTTCTTAAAGTCTCTTCTCCAAGAGGTAATTTAACAAATTCTGAAAACGGATACACTTCAGATAGCATTTTTATTGTAAAATCTGGTGTAATACTACCAAAGAAATTACTGAAATCAAGTTTGAGCTCCCAATTTGACTTGTTTGCAGCATGCTTTCTTACTGCATCTACCGGGCACCGTTTTGGCACATACGCAAAAGCCGATGTGTGATATGTACAACCATCCATGAGCGCTTCAAACATCACTTTTAATGTTCTGAGGGCGTCTTCCAGTTCCTTACATGGGGCATCAATCCGTCTCCACTTCTTTTTCCCAGGCTTACGTTTTGGGAGATAAAATGTGCGATACATACCGCAATATACGTATCCTCGCTCATTTAAAACAGATGTCACATACTCACGCTTTTCGTATTCATCCGTAATGCCTTTTTCTCGCGCCTCTTTCTCTAACTCGACCTGCAGTTCATAATTATAATTCGGATTTCCATCCACCAACAGATGCTTATTATTCTTATAAAACTGCTGCATTGCTACTATTTGCTGATCAATTCTAAGTTCGCGTTTCTTTTCTGGTGTAATATGATCATAGTACACCGTACGTGTACCTGTAGTCTGAAACACCGTCGGAGGCGCGAACATCTGCATTGTCACCAGACCATTTAAGAAATCAATAAGATCAACCTTATGAGCCTTAGGCTTTAATCTGCTAACTACATACGGCATACTACTTTCTCCTTCCTTTTATTATTTACAATTTTCAAGAAAACTCATTACATCGTCTACTTCTGGAGCACCAGGTACGCTCATAATCGTGCCACCAACACTCATGAAATCAAAAAGACCTTCGATATAATATCCAAGGTCACTCTCCTGTTCCTGCGTAAGATGGTAAGTAGCATATATTTCATCATAAAGATCTGACTTAATGTTTTCAATTATCTCAGCCGCATCCTGTGCGGCACAAATAGCTTCTACAAGCCGTTCTTCAATAGCATCTTTCATATCATACCTCCTCTGGCAGATCATCACGCCGAAAAGCATCAATTGCATGCCATTTTGTATCATAGAAAATAACTTTATGGAGTTTACGACGATCTTTAACAAACTGAACAAAGTTATTCACACCCTCACTTACGATCCCCATAATTGTATAGAAAATCGACAACGTTTCATGGCAAGCAGACATCGGTGTCTGCGCATCAGCTTCTTCCTGTGTAAAATCAAGAGATGCAAAAAGCGCATCCTTCATTTCCACACTTGACCAATCCGCAGCATAATGCTGCGCGTCTTCAAGCCGCATACGAAAATCGAACACCGCAATAACATTCGGATTATATTTATTATTGTTGACTATCGCCTGCCTGATTTTTAAGGAATCAACAGCCATAAACACATAACCGTCAAGCTGTTCGTCCTTATACCAGCCTTTGGTTTTTACCGTGTGCTCGCAATCTGGATTTATCTCGGCCATGATTGCTTTTAATGATTCTGTCTTCGGCTTACCTATATCAATTGACCGGTACATCTGGTTTGCCACGTTTTTACCTTCAACGATATCATCATCCCATAGGGTAATGTTGGTCAGACCCAACTTAGCGAGCAGAAAAGCGATGGTTGATCCGATAGCGCCACATCCAACGATGTGAATTTTTTCTTTGACAGAATCCGGCTGAAAAAACTCATAATGCTTATTTGTATCCATTATGCTCCCTCCTTATTTCTAACTTCCTTTTTTTGATTTGCAATATAAACACTGATTACTCCGTTGTCGAATTCAACGTTTTCTGCTGGAGCTAAAATCATATCCATGATTTCATCCTCATTATCGGGAATCACAGCGGTGATATGTTCACCGTCTTCACTGTCTTCCCAAACAGAAAAGAACGAAACATTCTCTTCAATAATTCCCTCTACTAATCTCATCAAAACGCAATCATTTGTAACTGGATGTCCAGGAATCAATTCGTCGTCTGTAACAATCAGGCGATAAATGTTCCCGCCAATCTCGTCCTCAATAATTACATCATTCTTATAATCAAAAATGCGTTCATTTAAAACTTCGGTTACCTCAACGGAATCACTTTTTACTTCAATGTCATATGCCCTGCCAGACACGGACCCGATGTCGTCGTAATTATCATCGTCATCTTCGCCGTAAAGTGATTTGTAATATTCGGATATCCACTCCTCACCGTAGTATCCGTAATCCTCACTTACATCATTGCTGGCTTTTGACGTACCATTAGTTGATACGACATCATTCTTGTCATCTTTTTTATTGTAATTGTTATTTTTCTGATTACGATTTTGAACGTATGTATTATAGCCACCATAATTGTATCCAGTCGCGACCTCATGATTCGCACCAAATGCTCCGCCACCCTGACTGGAGTATGTGCCCTTGTTGAACAAGAACGCGGTTGTCGGCCGAATATCACGCACCAAAGTCTTTGTTTCTTCGAAATACTCAAGATTTGTTTTCCCGTATTCGACCTCGATCATGACATTTACATCATTCTTTACGTACGCCTTATCTGTTTCTCCATCATATACCCACCAGTACATATCACAACGTTTGTTCATGATTACACAAATTGCGAATTTGTTTTCCAAAGCGGCACACGATGTTTGCGCAAACCGCTTAAACATATCAGTATCGGTGCCAGATGGATATGTCGCCATGTTCACATGTGAATGACCCCAAAGCCGTCTTGAGTTATATGTTTCATCATCTAAGGTATCGAGCCATTTGCGGAATTCAAGAGGATCATCGCGTTCATCATCCACAAAACATCCACTTGTATATTGGGGGAAAACCAGAATGTCCTTAATGCGATATTCAAGATGCCCAACCTGTTCACAGGTTCCAAACCATCCGACCTCTTTATCATACCCCATTACAAGTGTCTGCATCTTCATCCACGCAATTGGTGAAATTCTAATTGTTGCTCCCATTTATATCTCCCCCTTTTCGATTGCCTTAATGAGTTCATGGAAATTGCGATATTCACCATCTGGACACTCAATGCACTGTTTTGACTCAATGCCGTCAATGAAAATATTGGCCGCATAACTATCATATAACGTGAATTGCTGTGTCGCATATGCGATAGCATTCATGGCTTCAAACACTCTTGCCTGCTTTAAGTATCCAATAATTGTTGTTGATGCAGTGCCAAAACAACTGATGCTGCTATTAAGATGAGGATGATTCATAGAATGTTCGCGCTTTATATTCGTGGCAACATCAACAGTATAGTTATACATGTCAATATTGATGATTCCACACGTCCACACGATGCAATCTTTATCCTCGATAATACGCTTATATGCCTCCTTAACTACATCAATGTCATAGCCACCAACAAATCTGTCTAAGAACATCGAAGACGAGGATGCGTTCTTAATCATTGACTCATATTCATCTTCTGTACTGTAAGATGTCAGCGGCACGCGGTATGCGAGATAAACCTTGTCATTTGAAACATGATCAAGCTTATAATCGAATGGCGACTCCTGAATGAACTGGCGCAATTCGGTAATCGGATTTTCAAATTCGCACTGCGAATTCTCGATAGCATTTAGTTGAATCTTCAGCTCACGGATTTCAGTTGCAAGCTTCATAAACGCTGCGCAATAATCTTCATAACTACGCTGTTTATAATCCAGCTCATCGCGGATATTCTGAGAACGATTTTTTAAGATGCGCTCACCCATTTTGTCCAGCTTCTCTTGTTCAATCCTTTCAATAATACCGCTATCCCGAATAGTTTCCTCAAAAATTTCATTCATCTTCTGAATTCCATCTTCGCTGATAATCGCAACAGCAGTATCCCGCACAATCTGCATCTGTTCTTCGGATAAGCCATCAAAATACCATGGCAATAATTTTGTAATCAGCGACAACAGCATCTGTCGCGTTCCATATCCGATGACAGACGAATATGAGGCGGTTGCATCCATCTTAGTGATCTGAACAATGGCACGTTCTGGGATCGAGTAGATCTGGTACATTTGTTCATCTTCGTCAGCACCGATACTATTGTTTATAAACGCCGACGTTAATTCGTCCAACGCGTCCATCTTAATGGGTGCGCCGCCAATTACAATAGCGTTGCATGCGTCATCAGCAACGCCGTAATCTGCCGCATCAATCAATTTGATGGGCGTATCATTAAAACGGAAGTTTAGATCAAGTTTTAACTTATAAATTAACAACAGCTTTAAGAAGTTTTCCCCCTCTAAATTGTTAAGAAACGAAATCGTTTCAAATTCATCCACAAACAACTGATACACATCGATAATTCTATCTCGATCCATCCAGTAGTTCCTCCTTTCTTTTTTTATGGTTTAGTTATTGCAATCAACGATTAATTTGCAGATCAGGAAAGGTCGTCGGGTGGACCCGTGCGCTGGTACTTACTTATTTTATTTTAATTTTGCACGAGACATTTTGTTGTTTCGCTCGCATCGCCCCTTGGAAATTTCTTTTCTTTTTAGGATTTCGAGTTGCATCCAACGTCCTTTTGTGATGATATGTCATTTGGGAGTTTCGGATGGCTGTAATGAACTCTGGTGCGTGCCTTCCTGGAGGTGGCAGCATTTCCGGCAGGCGTCCTTGTTCCTGATCGAAACGACGGCATGGATAACACCCATGTCACTCATAAAAGAGTTATGCATTGCAATAAAAAATAAGGACGAGCTCACGCTCGCCCTTTAGTAAATATTATCTTATAACTTATTAAGCACCAGTTGTTTTTGCGGTTTCATACAGCTGGATCGCGGCTCCCGGAGCAGCGTACCCTCTTGCGTAAGCCTGGTCGAATGTCATATCCAGGTCACCGCCACTGATTACCGCTCCGTTAATGGAGAACTGCGCCGTCATAAGTGCGCCCTTTTCTTCAAGATACTGCCTTACTGTCTTGTTTCCTGCGATGATTTCTTCCGGGTGTCTCTGAGCTGTGCTTACGAATCTTACCTTAACCTGTGTCATAATGTATTCTCCTTTTCTTGTTTAATAAATAGTCTCTTGATTATTTTGTTTGCATCTCATAACATAAGGCGGAACAACATGCTCCGCCTTACCAATTATTTGTGACTGTCTCTTACAGTTCGACCTCGTCGATGGTGTCAGCAATGGCCTGCACCTTATCGTCAGCCTCCTTAATTGCAGCCATGACCTGCTTCTCAACCTTTGCCAGATTTGCGAGAGCCATTCCGTACTCATCCAGCATCCATTCCTTTGTGTCGCCCATGCCGTCCTCCGGCACGCCCATCCAAGCGATGAGCTTTTCGCCCACCTTGATGAACACCGCGCTGTAATCCTTCAGCTCTCCGAACACCTGTCCGCAGAACGCCCCCTCAGATGCCAGGACGGAGAATTTTTCATCACCATCCTCATCAACGATCTTCAGCGCCTCCGGCGCATATCTTGCAACTTTTGCAAAATCCTTTGCCGGAACATCCAGAGCAATACCTACCAGATTTTCGATCTTCTTTACCTTCATGTACTTTTCTCCTTTTCTCTATAAATGAGTGTAATAAGAATTGATATATAAACACTCGGCCACACTATCGACCAGCGTGTTTATCTTGAATAGAACAATTAACGCTTACCATTTAATCCATCAGCCAGAACCTTCTAACTTACGGAGTGCTTTGAGTAACTCACCAATTTCATCTGCGGTAAAGGTGACACCCTTACCCATCTTGTCATGGTCTGGCGACCAATCGCGGATGTCGAATTTAGGGTCCCGCCCATTCCATGACACCCGATTGAGCTCTTTGCGCCACCCTTTCGGGCTTTCACTTAGCACTGCAATATGCTCCTTGATTTCAAAACTTACTCCATTCGCCATTCTTTAATACCTCCCTTCAAGAATCAATCCGCATGCCAGCCCAATACTCGGCATCTGGCACGATGTTATATTGCAAAACCCCCTTTGTATCAATTTTTTGGAGCAATACCGATTCATCATCGTACAATGTTACTGTTGTTATGCTGCCATCTGGAGCACGCTCATCAAGCAGCAGTGGATCAAAAAGCTCGTTATTTTCAAACGCAATAACTGTTGAGTCGAACTGTTCTTTAGTGACTGTCAGATATGGAATAGACACATAATCACCTCCCTATCAACTACAACATTTGTAATAGAACATCCTGTGTCAGCGGCTTTGGTTCCCAAGTGTGTACTGGTGTACACTCCACATTCGCATGATGATTTTCCGTTGTGCTATAGTATTTACTATCCTCCATCATTTCATTAAAGGTATAATATGTCTCATCGACACCACAATCATACCCACTTATGTATCCATACTCGCCAACATAATCCTCACCATCCATTGCCCGATCTCTACCAAACTCATAATAGTCAATATAGTCTTCAATCCAGTCTGGCAATTCGTTACATTCGAAATACGATCGAGCCACTTCTCTACCATAACCTTCGTAGCTCTCTCCATATTCGTATGTGTAATAATTTATGTCTTCGGACTGCAAACACAAATTACAAAATACTTCAAGATCGCTACATCCGGCCCAATCAATGTAAGCCTCTACACTTGGTGTCCATGTATCACAATCGCCCCATAATTCTTCCGCTAAATTAATCAATAACGGATGGTTACAAGACTCCATCAATCCTTCAACCGGCGTTTCCGTACTTATTTCAACCACGTCAACATTTTCAATTTCTTCGCTATCCGCCTCCTCTTCATCGTATTCAACACCTAACTGGTTGAGTGCATCAAAATAATCTTGCCGTTTAAATGGCGTGTTTATCTTGACGATCTCTCCCGTCGTTGCATTCTGCAACCATATATAACTCATCACCACCCTCCTTTCTTGCATTTGCAATATCCTCCATTGCCTCGCCATATGTATCGGCGCTGCAATAAAAAACGCCGTCACGTTTGACGACGTAATGACCGTATTCATGTACTATTTTATACATTGTTCTACACCTCAAGTCAGCACGGTAACTTCTACATCCTCCGGGATGACGATCATACCTTTGATTGCATCAAAAATTTCCGCGCCAGTCATCTCTCGATATAACTTTGTCAACAGAATCATACCGCCATCATCATCGACAAACGCAGGTTCGTAATGATTCTCGCAGCTGAGCCGAAATGTACAGTAATCGATATAGTCAACATATCCCTGTTGAATGTCCTCCTCCAGTAGATTGTCGCCAGTGCCCTCACAGAAAGCAATGTACAGGCCGCCGCATCTATCGTACGGGTCATCTACATAAAGCATAGTCTCACATCCCTTATGAGTGTTGAGATAATCGTATACATCTTTTCTATACATAATCCACACCCTCCTCTATTAACTCAATAAGAATCGGCGGTCGATGTTGGCGGGAACACCCGCTCAATCACCGCCGCCCTGTAAATGGTGCCCATACTGGGATTCGAACCCAGACTATACGGATTTTGAATCCGTCGTCTCTGCCAATTGGACTATATGGGCATAAGAAAAGAGTGGCTTTGCTGAATTTCCTTGGCTCCCCATTTGTATGGCCAAAATTCTTTGTGCACTTGGTGGGTAATGTTGCATCCCTCAACCGCTTTGCTTCTTGGGTACGAG
>OCVV011361573.1_pt1 | contig 120493 bp, 132 predicted proteins | sample 1539721 | NCBI WGS metagenome assembly OCVV01 (sample SAMN02144230, study PRJEB22623) | gut metagenome | biome: sheep rumen | host: Ovis aries | place: New Zealand
TGCTCAAACATTCTCGCTTCGCAGGGCGCACTAATCCCACCCGTCCGGGACTCACCCATATCATTCCATGCTCAAACATTCTCGCTTCGCTGCGCTCGCTGCGAAACTGCGCGTGGAACGATATGGGTGAGTCCCGGACGAGAGGCTTCCTGCTTGAAAACAAATTGCAATCCGACTAGAAAGCCGGTGCGACAAAGGAGAAACTCCCTTGTCGCACCGGCTAACAAATTGATTAATGCTATCAGCTTCCAGCGAAGAGGCACGGTAGTTACAAGCATGCAAACGTAGCTCACCCGTGGGAGGGCCCTATATATCGTCCCACGCGCAGTTTCGCAGCGCAGCGAGAATGTTTGAGCATGGGATGATATATAGGGCCCTCCCACGGGTGAGCGGACGGAAGCGACTAGGCGACGCCGCTGGAGCCGAAGCCTCCGCTGCCTCGGTCGGTTTCGTCTAGTTCGTCTACCTCCACGAGATTGACCGTGGGAACTTCTTGGATGACGAGTTGAGCGATTCGGTCACCCTTGTTGATCTGGATTTCATTGGATGGATCCAGGTTGATAAGGATGACTTTAAGCTCACCTCGATAGTGGGCGTCTATAAGACCGGGCGTGTTGACTATAGACAGACCCTGCTTAATAGCCAGGCCACTGCGAGGCTGAACGAAGCCAGCGTATCCATCGGGCAGCGCGATCGCAAGGCCAGTAGAGACCAAGCGTCGCTCGAAGGGCTTAAGGGTACAGTCCTCATTGGCGCGGAGGTCCAAACCGGCATCTGTGGGATGGGCGTATTTGGGAAGCTCGATCGTAGGGTCGAGACGCTTAATGTTGACCGTAATGTTGAGCATAAAATCACCTTAGCTTGTCGAGCTCTTGCAAAAACTCATCGATATCTTTGAAATCGCGATAGACCGAGGCAAAGCGAATGTAGGCCACCTTGTCGATCTTGGCCAAGCGCTTAAGCACCATGTCGCCCAGTTCGTGGGACGTAACAGCCGTCAGCGTACGGGAACGCAGCTCCACCTCGATGTCATCGATGAGCTCATTGAGCTTTTTCGTGTCGATGTCGCGCTTAATCGTAGCGCGCATTAAGCCGACCAGCAGCTTATTGCGATCGAACCGCTGCTTTGACCCATCAGATTTGATGACCTCGATGGGGTCTTCGCATCGCTCGAATGTTGTGAAGCGATAGTTGCACGAACAACATTCACGACGGCGTTTAATGGTGTTATTAGATTCCTGCATACGGGAATCAACAACACGGGTATGTGCATTGCCGCATCTGGGACAGCGCATGGTACCTCCTCCAAAACGATAACAAGGGTACCATGTGCCGGAGTTTAAATCTTACGAACGCGCAGGAACTTTAAGAACGTCACCCGCATCGAGTGACCCATGCCCCAAATGATTGACACTGCGAATTATGTCAGAAGTCTCCTGTGTAGTAAGACCGTCGACGGAATGCTCCTGAGCAAGCGACCACAGGGAATCTCCGGACTGTACATGAATCGTCTCGTAGGTAACGTTGGCAACGGAATCAGCATATGCTGCATGACGAGCAGAAAAGACTGAAGCAGAAAGAACAAAAAACAAGGTGAACGCTACGGCAACAGCGACTATTGTCGAGGCCTTTAGGGCAACGGGAGCCGAAACAGCGACTGCATGTTTGGAGCGAACAGGCCCAGCGGCCATGGCTTGAAAATCACAGCGTCCGCCCTTCACGACCGTAAAGGAAGGCGATACGGGCGTCTCATACTTAAGGGCGAGGTTTCCCTGGACCATATCCATTGCATTCATCATGTTCTCCTCTCGCGTTATTTGACGAGAACTGTTTTATCAAGCCGCGAGGACAAAAAAGTCTAGCGCGGGAACGAGTGTTCGGTTATTATTATCTTCGAACAGTTGTTCCTGTCAAGCAAACATAGAACATTTGTTTGGGTTAGGTAGAGAGGAATCCCTGATGGCTCGCAAAATTACCAAGCGACAGCAGCAGATTTACGACTTCATCAAGGAGTATCAGCAGGAAAAGGGCTATCCGCCCAGCGTGCGTGAGATGGCTTCGGCCGTGGGTCTTTCCTCCCCTAGCACCGTACATGCACATCTCTCCGCACTGGAAGCACGCGGCCTGCTCAAACGTGACGCCACCAAGCCTCGTGCCCTAGAGCTCTTTGACGAGGACGGGGCCTCCGTCTCCATCTCAAAGTCCGATGAGCCCACGGCACCCCGCGGAACCGTATCGCTACCCCTCGTGGGCCGTGTCGCCGCGGGGATCCCCATCCTTGCCGAGCAGAATATCGAGGACACCTTTACCATCCCGACCGAGATCGCAACGGACCAGGGGTCTTTTATCCTCGAGGTCCACGGCAATTCGATGATTAACGTCGGTATCCTTAACGGCGACTATATCATCGTTCGCGAACAGAAGAGTGCCATGAATGGCGAGATCGTTGTGGCCATGATCGATGGCTCCGCAACGGTCAAAACGTTCTACAAGGAGCAGGGACGAGTTCGCTTGCAGCCCGAAAACGACACCATGGAGCCCATCTATGCGACAAATCCGACGATCCTGGGCAAGGTTGTTGGATTGATGCGCCGGTTCTCGTAATGCAAAACCGCATCACGGTCTTTGATACCATTCGCGGATTTACCATGCTGTCGATGGCAGGATTTCATGCTTGCTACGATCTTGCCTATCTTTATGGTTGGGATATGCCCTGGTTTACTCAGACCATCTTCCAAGACATCTGGCGTGCCAGCATCAGTTGGGTATTTTTGTTTATTGCCGGCTGGATGTGCACCCTTTCGCGCAACAACATCAAGCGTGCCGCTAAATATGCCGCTGCCGCTTTTGTTGTATGGGTCGCGACGACGCTCGTCTCAGTCGATGACTCGGTGAACTTCGGTATCATGTTCTGCATGGCGGCCTGCACCGCCATTGTCGCGCTCGCGCGTCCGGTGATCGTTAAGGTGCCGTCGGTATGGGGTATAGCAATTTGCCTCACACTTTTTGCCCTTACCTGGAGCATTCCTAAAACGGTTTATCCTATCCCCTATTTAGCTTGGCTGGGTTTCCCAGGTCCAGACTTTGTCTCTGGTGATTACTATCCAGTCATACCATTCTTATTTATGTACCTTGCAGGCTTCTTTGCCGCCCACACGACCCAGGAAGCAAACTATGAGGCGCCGGGATGGGCCTACGCGAATCCCATCCCGGCGCTCGCAAGTCTCGGGCGCCATGCGCTGCCGTTCTACCTGCTTCATCAACCGGTTATCTTGGGTGTACTGGAGCTGATTTACTCTGTTCGATAACGCTCGAGACGCGGTGCGATACGGGCTGGAAGCTTTGCCACAATACGAACGCCGTCCTCGAGGTATTCCTCGTGCAGAAGGGTTCCCTGTTCGTGCACAAGTGTGATTAACGCGCCCTCTCGATACGGGATATCGGCCGAGAGCAACACGTCCGTAGCGGCCGCTTCACGAGCGATGCGGTCGACTAAGTCATCAAGGCCCTCACCCGTCTGAGCCGAGAACAATACCGCCTCGGGATAGCGCCGGCGAAAGCTCAAGCGGTCGACGCTATCGAGCAGATCGATTTTATTGAACACGGTAAGCGTCAGGCGCTCACCGGCACCAATCTCGTCAAGGACACGATCAACCGCCTCAAGCTGACGCTCGTAATCCTCATCGGAAGCATCCACAACTTTAAGAACCAAATCGGCACCGAGCACCTCGGAAAGCGTAGATTTAAACGCGTCGACCAGGCCATGAGGCAGCTTTTGAATAAAGCCAACGGTATCAGTGATCGTCATGCCACGGCCACCGGGTAAACGATACGAACGCGTCGTAGGATCGAGCGTGGCAAACAGCTTATCCTGCGAAAGTACCGTGGATCCCGTCAATCGATTAAGCAACGTCGACTTACCGGCATTGGTGTAGCCAGCCAACGCTACGCGAAACGCCGGCGATTCAATACGGCTTTTCGATTGCACATCACGACGTTGTTCAACCTGTTTCAATTCGCGTCGAAGCGCAGCGATCTTATTGCGAATCAGGCGACGGTCGACCTCGAGCTGGCTTTCGCCCTGGCCAAAACGCGATCCAATGCCGCCACGCGTCTGTTCCTTAGCAAGGTGGCTCCACATACCTCGTAGACGAGGCAGCAGATACTGCAACTGAGCCAGCTGCACCTGTAAGCGACCCTCACGCGTCTGAGCATGCAGGCCAAAGATATCCAAAATCAAAGCCGTACGGTCAATAATCTTGACCGGTTCGCCCACGGCTTTCTCAAGATATGACTGCTGCGAAGGAGTCAAGTCGTCGTCGAAGATTACAACATCCGCATTCATACGATGCACCAAACCGCATAGCTCCTCGACCTTGCCTGAGCCGATAAACGATTTGGGATAAGGTTTGACCAGACGCTGAGACAAGCGTGCCACGCATTGGGCTCCAGCAGTGTGAGCCAAGCGCTCGAGCTCGTCGAGCGAACGGTCGAGCGGCCAGGCGTTATCGCGCCACTCAACACCAACCAAGACGGCACGCTCAGGTTCAGGCGCCGTGGGAACCAAGGGAAAACGTGCCATTAGGCAGCCTCGATACGACGGTAGATATCATCGACGACCTCATCGATCGTAAACTCATCCATATCGAACCACACGATGCGATCGTCACGCTTAAACCAGGAAAGTTGGCGCTTGGCATAGCGACGTGAGCGCATCTTGATAAGCTCGCGGGCCTCATCCATGGTAATAGCGCCTCGCAGGGCATCAATAATCTCTTTGTAACCGATTGCCTGCATCGACGTAAGTGCATCACCCAGGCCCTGGTCCATAAGGCCACGGACCTCATCAACCAACCCCTGCTCAAACATAAGGTCGACACGTAGGTTAATGCGCTCATACAGCACTTCACGGCTACGCGTCAGACCAAACCACAAAGCATGATAACGCTCACGTGGAACGCTGAATTTAGACTTCTGCTGGGCATACGACACACCGTCATCGTGCATCTCGAGCGCACGAATCACGCGGCGCACGTTATGAGGATGAATCACGGCAGCGGATTCCGGATCACGCTCGGCAAGCAGGGCATGCATAGCTTTCTCGCCAATACGCTCGGCAAGCTCCTGATAACCCGTGCGTCGTTCGTCCTCGAGCTCTCCCGAAGGAAAATCCATTTCGTCGAGTGCAGCCTTAAGATACAAGCCCGTGCCGCCGCAAAAGACCGGAAGCCGTTGCTCACCAAGCAAACGCTCGATATGCGCCCGGGCATCAGACTGATAGAGCGCAGCAGAATACGCGACGCCCGGGTCCACGATATCGACAAGGCGCAGGGGCACCGAGCACTCCTCGGGCATCATCTTAGCCGTACCGATATCCATACCGCGATAGATTTGCATCGCGTCACACGATAACACTTCGGACGACAGACGAGCAGCCAGGCGGTCGGCAACATCACTCTTGCCGACCGCCGTCGGACCGACGATCGCTACGGCAGAAAGGTTTGTGCCGGGGGAAACCATTAGCGAGGCTCACCCACAACGGAGCCAGACAGATACCACGTCTTGGCGACATCCACATCGACGTCGACGATTTTGCCGATAAGCTGATCGATGCTATAGCCAGCGGGAATCGGCGCATGCACTGTCTGGTTCTTGGGACTTTTACCAAGAAGGACAGCGTCGTTTTTCTTGCTCGTGCCCTCAATAAGCGCAGGCACCACGGTGTGAAGCTCGCCCTGGTTATACTCGTATGCCGTCGTCTCGATAACCTTGACCAGACGGTTAAAGCGCTCAAGGATAACCTCATGCGGGGTGGGATCATAGATCTCAGCTGCCGGGGTACCGGCGCGCTTGGAGTAAATAAACGTGTAGGCCTGGGCATAGCGAACCGTCTTGGCAAGCGAGAGCGTCTGCTCAAAGTCTTCCTCGGTCTCGCCCGGGAAGCCCACGATGATGTCGGTCGAAAGCGCAATTTCGGGCATACGGTTACGAATGCGATCGACCAGGCCCAGATAATCCTCGCGTGTGTACCGACGATTCATCTCTTTAAGGATGCGCGTGGAACCCGACTGAACGGCTAGGTGAAGCTGCGGCATAACGGCAGGTGTCTCGGCCATGGCATCGATGGTCTCGGGAAGCAAATCCTTGGGGTGCGAAGAAGTAAAGAAGATACGCTCGACGCCCGTATCACCCACGGCGCGTAGCAGGTCGGCAAAGCGCGGCTTGCCAAAGAGATCGCGACCGTAGGAGTTTACGTTTTGTCCCAGCAGCGTAATCTCGCGCACACCCTGACGCACCAGACCCGTCACCTCGTCGACAATCTCCTCGAAGGGGCGGCTCTTCTCGCGACCACGGACGTACGGCACGATGCAGTACGTGCAGAAGTTGTTGCAGCCCGTCATGATGGGCACCCATGCATGATACTGCGTCTCGCGATGCCACGGCATACTCATGGCGTCCGTATCTTCATGCTCATTCGTGCGGATATGGCGCCTGCCATCCATAAACGCCTCGGCGATAAGCTCCGCCACGTGCGCAATCGAATGCGTACCAAAAATAACGTTGACGTTATCGACGTTGGTGAGCAAGCCCTCGCCATCGCGCTGAGCGATGCAGCCACCCACGGCGACCACACGCTTGCCCGAGGGAGAAGGAGGAAGACTCTTGCAGGAATTGCACTGACCGTACAGGCGCGTATCGGCAGCCTCGCGCACACAGCACGTCATGAATACGACAATATCGGCATGCTCAGGATCGAGCGCCATAAGACAGCCATAGGAATCGAGCAAACCGCTCACACGCTCGGAGTCGTGCTGATTCATCTGGCAGCCGAATGTGCGGATAAAATAGGTTTTACCGGCAAGAATATCGCGTACGAAACGCTGGTCCATGAGCTTACATCCTAACGATGATATCGACGGGGCACAAAGGTGCTACAAACGTGCGAAAACTCGCTTACGCAACAGGCTTAACGTCGTCCATGACGACATTGTCCATAGCAGCCCGATTAATCTGGTGAACGTAGATAGAGAGACGGATTGCCGTGCGAGACTCCCCGTTAATGAGGATGTCAGAGAACACCGGCGCACAAGAGACATCAAAGCCAGTCGGAATCAGAAAACCTCGCGCAATGGCAACGGCCTTTATGGCCTGGTTGACGGCGCCGGCACCGACGCACTGAATATTGACGGGAACGCCATCTTTGACCATACCGGCAATGGCGCCGGCAACGGACGCGGGCGATGATTTGCTTGATACCTTCAGGCAATCCATGAAGAAGCTCCTGCGTTTAAAAGTACGTTTTAACTGCAATAACTGTATCGTACCGAGCGGACTCGGTAAAGATGCTACTCCTCTTTGGCAAGATCGAACGTCACGGTGATGCGATCACGTGAAACGCGAATCTTAGGGTCGCCGCACAGATTGAGGTAATACCGGGCGGCGAGGTCATTGAAGTCGCGCTCAACAGCACGCGAAAACTGCGCCATATCATCCTTGGCAATGCGAAGGCCTCGACGGTCCTTGGCAAGATCGACTGGAGCCGGCAAATGCGAGGTGGAATCGCGCTCGCGCAGCAGACGCGCACACACGCCGCGAACGGGCTTAATCTGTCCCGACAGAATACGGTGGGCAGTACGCTCGGACATATCGAGACCCAGCCCGGAGCAAATCCGGATAAAGTCCTCGGCATCCGAAGCGAGACCTAAACGATCGATAACCGGAAGCTCACACTCGTCATCGATAAAGAGCAGGCGCGACGTATCGAGACGACTGGAAGCCTGGGCGTACAGGGTCGCAGCGATCTCGGACGGAGAGCCCAGATACACGTCGCAGTCACGCAGCTCCTCAAGGGCAAACTCGCAGGCTGCGCGAATGATGTTGTGAGGACCGCGAGCGCATACATAGCGGCCGTCTTCGTCTTTAACCGCCTGAGGCCAGCTTGACTGGTCGGCGCGCTCGCCTAAGCGATCGGTGTCAACGCACACCTTAAACGCTGAGCCCAAATCGACGCCCGATGTAACAACGCGTGCCTCATCGGTGTTCTGCTTGATAGAGAACAGCGCCATACCACGACCGTGAACGCCCCAACGGTCCATCTTCATGCTTTCGAGCTTGGAGGTGACACGGGCATCGAAGATACGCTCCTGCATATCCTGCGGCACACCCGAACCGTTATCCAGGAAGAGGAGGGTACGAACACCCTCCTCCTTGGTCGTGGCTAGATAGACCTTATCGGCTCCGGCATCGCGAGCATTACGCAGCATCTCGATGACAATGTCCTCTACATGCTGAATGTCATGCTTGGCCTGACGGCGCTCGGCCTCCGAAACGCGGAGGCGGACATACCCCTCGCCAAGGTTTTCCTCGACGCGAAGGTTGCCCTCCCCCGACATCGACGCGATAAATGAGATGAGCTCGTTCGCGTCGTTCATGTTATTTAGCGATATCGACGGCACGGCTCTCGCGAATCACGACAACACGCACCTGACCGGGATACTCCATCTCTTCCTCGATCTGATGGGCGATATCGTGCGCAAGCACCGTGGACTGGGCATCGGAAATCTTGTCCGGCTGAACCATGACATGGACCTCGCGACCGGCCTGCATAGCATAGGTACGCTCGACGCCGTCATGAGAGTTGGCAATCTCCTCGAGCTTCTCAAGGCGCTTGATGTAGCTCTCGGCCGACTCGCGACGGGCGCCGGGACGAGAAGCGGAAACAGCATCGGCAGCCTGGACCAAAACGTCGAGCACCGTGTTGGGGTCGACATCGGCATGATGGGCCTCGATTGCGTGGACGATAACGGGCTTCTCGCCATAACGGCGGGCAAGCTCGGCGCCAATCACAGCATGCGGACCCTCAACGTCGTGATCGATGGCCTTGCCCAGGTCATGCAGAAGACCCGCGCGCTTGGCGGTCACAACATCCAGACCAAGCTCGGAGGCCATGATGCCGCACAGGTCGGAGACCTCAAGCGAGTGCTGCAGCACGTTCTGACCAAACGAGGTGCGGTAGCGCAGAGCGCCTAGGGTTTTGACGATCTCGGGATGCAGGTCGTGGATTCCGGTATCGAAGGCGGCCTGCTCGCCGGCTTCGACCACACGCTGCTGAACCAAGTCAGCGGCCTTGTGGTACATCTCCTCGATGCGGGCGGGGTGAATACGACCGTCGGCAATGAGGTTCTCGAGCGCCACGCGGGCGGTCTCACGACGAACCGGATCAAAGCTCGAAAGCACGACAGTCTCGGGGGTGTCGTCGATCACAAGGTTGACGCCGGAAACCTGCTCGAAAGTACGGATGTTACGACCCTCGCGACCGATGATGCGGCCCTTAAGGTCATCGGAGGGAATATGAACGGACGTGACGGTGACCTCGGCGGTATGGTCGGCGGCACAGCGCTGGATCGCCAGGGAGAGAATCTCCTGAGCGGTCTTGTGGCACTCGGCGCGGACCTGTTGCTCGGACTCGCGGATGATGGTGGCCGCCTCATGGGTAACCTCGCCGCGGACCTTGTCGAGCAGCTCCTTGTGAGCATCCTCGCGCGTAAGGTCGGCAATACGCTCGAGCTCGGAGGTCTGCTTGGCGCAAAGCTCCTCAAGTTCGCGTGAGCGCTTCTCGACCTGACCGGCCTGGCTGGACAGCTGATGCTCGCGCTTATCGAGCGCATCGTTGCGTCGGTCGAGCGATTCCTCGCGCTGCATCACGCGATTTTCGAGCGCGCGAATCTCGCTCTTACGCTGCTTGTCCTCGGCCTCGGCGGCCTGTTTGTTCTTGATGATCTCTTCCTTAGCCTCGAGCAGAGCCTCTTTTTTGAGGGTCTCGGCCTGACGCTTAGCATCACCGATCAGGGACTCTGCCTGCGCGTGTGCCGACTGAATCTTTTCTTCGGCCTCGTGAAGACTACCCTGCTTGGCGGTGCGCATGTAGGCAATGGCGACGATGGCACCCAAAACAATGCCAACGAGCGCTGCAATGATAGGCGGCATGCTCACTCCTTTTTATGGATTCGTTACACAACAAAGCGAACCGTCCATACGAACGGCTCGCGACATTTGAGTAATATGGGCGCAGCTTATGCGGGTCGGATACAGATAAACATATAAACAAACTCATCGCAGATGAGCACATATCACAATGCAAATGACAGTAATTATCCTACGTTGAACCGCAACAACTGTCAAATTAACATACCCAGCACGGCGCCTATCGAGCGGTGAACGGCAGGAGCGTAACGTGCGTATGCTTAAACGTCGTATTTCTCGCTTAAGGCATCGAGGCGCGCCTTAACGGCATCGGCGGCAATGTGATAGGAAAAGCCCTTACCCATCAAAAATCTAACGAGCTTTTCGAATGCACGTGCCTCGGGAACGCGACGCTTAGCGAGCAAAGCCGATGCGCGAGCCAAGTCGTCATCCTCGGCAAAATAAGCCTCGGGATACCCTGGAATCTCATCAAGTGCAACATGGCGACGCTTGAGTTCAGTCTCGATTTTGCGCTGTCCCCAACCACGACGCTTACGCTCCTCGATAAAGTACGAGCAAAAGCGGTTCTCATCTAAAAAACGATACTCGATGGCACGATTGACGGCAAAGTCGATCGCGGGCTGACGAAAACCATAGCGCGCCAACTTATCGCGCACCTCGCCTGTAGCATGATCACGACGCGAAAGCATCTCGGTCACCATGGTGAGCGCACATTTGCATTCGATAAGCTGCACCGCCTCGCGAAAGTCATCCCAGTCGCAGGGAAGATCAAGGCGGTTCTGAACGTACACACGTGCCACACGCACAGGAATCCAAATGGACCGTTCAAAACCGCCCTCCAGATCGCAATCGATATGTGCACAGGGCTTTCTAGACGCATAACCGCTCGAGAACGAGGAGGCCGTCCTCTTATCCGGAAAAATGACCGTAGCCTCGGTCACCGTATACGACATGTCGCCATCCGTTACTCGTCGTCATCGTCGAGCATCGCGGAGCCATCGATGGCATACAGCTCGTCAAACTCCTCGGGGGCGGGCTGATCGGTCAACTCAACCTCGGAGGGGGCATCATCGTCATATTCAAGACCGCAGGCAAGGCGAACCTTGTGCTCGATCTCGTCGGCGCAATCGGGATGCTCGCGCAGGAACGTCTTAGCGGCCTCGCGACCGTTGCCGAGTTTGTCCTCGCCATAGGCAAACCAAGAACCCATCTTTTTACATATGCCGCACTCGACAGCCATATCCAGAATCGAGCCCTCTTTAGAAATGCCGGTGCCATACATGATGTCAAATTCGGCCGAGCGGAACGGAGCAGCCACCTTGTTCTTAACGACCTTGGCACGTACGCGATTGCCGATAACCTCGTCCTTGAGCTTGATGGTATCGATTTTGCGAATATCGATACGCACGGAAGAGAAGAACTTGAGTGCGCGGCCGCCTGTGGTGGTCTCGGGGTTGCCGAACATGACGCCGATCTTCTCGCGCAATTGGTTAATGAAGATGCAGGTTGTGTTGGACTTGGCAAGCGAGCCGGCGAGCTTGCGGAGCGCCTGACTCATCAAGCGAGCCTGCAGGCCCACCGTCGTGTCACCGATCTCGCCCTCGATTTCGGCACGTGGAGTCAAAGCGGCAACAGAGTCGACGACGATGGCGTCGATGGCACCGGAACGCACAAGCATGTCAACGATCTCGAGCGCCTGTTCACCCGTATCGGGCTGGGAAATCAGCACCTCGTCGATATCGACGCCGATGCGCGCGGCGTAGGTGGGATCAAGCGCATGCTCAGCGTCGATAAAAGCCACGACACCGCCCATGGCCTGAGCCTCTGCAAGAATCTCGAGCGAAAGCGTTGTCTTACCGGAGGACTCGGGGCCATAAATCTCAACGATACGGCCGCGCGGCACGCCGCCGATACCCAAGGCGGCATCGAGCGCCAGAGAGCCCGTCGGAATAGCCTCGACCTCGAGCTCGGGACCGCCGTCGCCATACCTCATAATAGAACCCTGGCCGAACTTTTTCTCGATCTCGGCCTTGGTAGTGGCGATCATCTCGTCGCGCTCTTTACCCGTCGTGCGCGTATGAACGGTACGTACGGGACCTGAATTCTTGGCCATGAATAGCCCTCCTCTTAACAACCTGAATCGATGATAAACGAACGGCTGTTCGTGGTCAACCGTTCAGGTTCATCATATGCACCCGTCCATTCCAAAACCCGACCAAACGCCGACCAATCACCGACCAAACGCTTGACCATGCCAATCGCAAATACGAATGCTCGTACAAATAAAAGACATGTGCCAGCGCAAGCGCATTCCTTGCCAAAGGTCCCTATCTCCACAATTAAGGGGCCCTAAGGCCCCTTAAAACACGTCTATTCCATGGAATCGAGCACGCGGACAATGCGTTCCAAAGCCTCAGCGACCGCAGCGGCACGGACGCACGACCGATCACCCTCGTAGTGACAGCGCGCAGACTCAACGACCGTCGCTCCCCCATCGGCCGCGCGATACGCCCAGCCAATATAAAACGTGCCGGCGGGGTCTTGCTCGGTACCGCCGCCGGGCCCAGCGTAGCCCGTTGCGCTCACGGCGACATCGCTCTGATAGAGGTCCAGCGAGCCCGCGGCCATCTCACGCGCCGTCTGATGCGACACGGCGCTAAACCGATCGAGCGTTTCCTGCTCGACGCCGAGCACGCGATGTTTAATCTCATCGCAGTAGGTCACCGCACCGCCACGAAGCACCGCCGAGGCACCCGGGATGTCGGCAATCGTCGAGGCGATCATGCCCGCCGTCAGCGACTCCGCCGTCGACACCGTCACGCCACGGGCACTCGCGCGCTCGACAATATCGCGCGCCAGCTCATCGTTGTTTGCGGCGATGTGCAAATAAGACTCCGTCATACCCACCAGGACCTAGACCGAAAAGACGATCTTACGGCAGTTCCAGAAGTACTGGGCACCCGAGATAATGGTCAAAATTACAGCGATGACGTACAGGAAGCGCGACACCGAATAGACACCGAGCAGCAGCGACGCCGGCCCCAGCTGAAGACCGGCCATCGCAAAGACGCACAGATAGCCACAGATGGAGACCATCGTGGTCGCCGTCTTGTACTTGCCGAGCTTATCGGCGGCAACGACCACACCGGCAGCACTCGCGACCATGCGAAGTGCGCTCACCAACAGCTCGCGGAACAGGATAATGAACACGGACCACACGGTCACCGCGCCAAAATCCAAGAACAGCAGCAAGGCCGAGAACACCAGCAACTTGTCGGCGATGGGGTCCAAGAACTTGCCGAAATCGGTGATCTCGTTGCGTGAGCGCGCCAGATAGCCGTCGACCTTATCGGTGCACGACAGGATCACATACAGAATGAAGGCAGCGGCGGCGAGCGGGCCGTCGAAGGTGCTCCAGTCCGTACCGGCAACGCTCGCGTGAGACAGGGCCGAGACGATCATGAACACCGGAATAAAGACGATGCGAACGCACGTCACGATGTTGGCGGGCGTCCAAACACTCGTCAGTTCCTTATTGCTCTCGTTTGCCACGACGCTCTCCTACTCCACAACATGGCCGATAAGCTCATAGCAGAAGCTATCGGTAAACTCGACGGTCAAAATATCGCCCACGGACGCCTCGCTGGCGTCCAGATGCACCGCGCCATCGGAATCGGGCGCCTGGAACCAGGCATGACCGATCAGCTCGGCGCCGTCCTCGGTCTCCTCGATACCGTCGACGATTACCTGGGCGCGCTCGCCCACATGGGCTGCTGTGGCGGCAAAACCCAGCGACTCGGCCAGATCCATGGCCTCCTGGGCGCGCTCGAGCTTGACCTCCTCATCGACCTGGCCCTCCATATTGGCGGCCAGGCTGCCCTCCTCACGCGAGTAGGCAAAGACGCTCGTATAGTCAAAGCCGACGGTGTCCATAAAGTCGATAAGATCACGGAACTCGTCGTCGGTCTCGGTCGGAAAGCCGACCATGGCCGTGGAGCGAATCACGATGCCGGGGATACGATCACGAAGATCGCGGAACAGTTCCTCGAGCTCCTGACGCGAACCGGAGCGACGCATGGCCTTGAGGATGCGCGCGTCGCAGTGCTGCACGGGGATATCGATATAGGGCAACACCTCGGGCGTATCGCGAATCGTCTCGATAAGCTCGTCGGTCATGCCCTCGGGCTGCAGATAGAGCACACGAACCCAGACGTTGTGCGGGCGCACAGCCTCGGCGACGGCGCGCAGCAGCTGCGCCAGGTTGCGCGGTGAGGCCTCAGCGGCGTCCTCATCGGCAAAGTCGGTGCCCCAAATGCCCGTGTCCTGGCCAATCAGCACGATCTCGCGCACACCGCCGGCAACCAGGTCGCGCACCTCGGAGATAATGCTTTCGGCATTGCGCGAATGATAGCGACCGCGAATGTAGGGAATCATGCAGAAGCTGCAAAAACGATTGCAGCCATCGGAGATCTTGACGTAGGCGACAGCGCCCTCGACGGTGCGCTTGACCTGCGGGATATAGGCAGCGATTTCACGCTCCACACCAAGAACGCCATCGATGACAGAGACGATACCGTCTTCCTCATCGGCCTTCACAAATGCCGCGACCTCGGGCAGCTCGTCGGGCAGGTCGTCGCCGTAACGAGACGGCACGCAACCGCACATGACAATGGGGCAGGAGCGAACGCCGTCCTGCACCTCGTTAGCGAGCTCGAGCGTGGTCTCGATGCTCTCAGACGTCGCCGAGGTAAGAAACGAGCACGTATTGACAATGGCGATATCGGCATCCTGAGGATCGAATGCCTCCGCGTAGCCCGCAGCAGTCAGCAGCGAACGCATGCGGTCGGTATCGACCTCGTTCTTGGCGCAGCCAAGCGTGATATAGAGTACGGAACCCAACGGAGTATCCATGTTGGAGAGCGGTCCTTTCGAGTAAATTAGCGGTAGTTGGTAAACTGCAGCGGCTGGCCGTAGTCCTGGTCGCGCAGGAACTGAATCACCGTCTGTAAAGCGTCCTTAGAAGCCGAGGAAACGCGCAGCTTATCGGCCTCGATGGTCACCTTGACCTTAAGCTTTTGATCCTTGATGTCTTTATTGATCTTCTTTGCGGTCGTCTGGTCGATGCCCTCGACGATATGACCGAGCACGCGCACGGTACCGCCCGAAGCCGCCTGCGGGGTGTCCCAAGAGACGGCCTTGAGGTCGATACCGCGCTTGATGAGCTTGGAGCTCAAAACATCGATGATCTGCTTGGAGACAAAATCGGCCGGAGCGTTAATCGTAAAGAGCTTGTCGCCCTTCGAAAGCTCGATGGTGGCGCCGGAGTCTTTAAGGTCATAGCGCTGGGAAATCTCGCGGGCGGTCTGCTGGAAGGCGTTATCGACCTCCTGCATGTTAACCTCGGACACAACGTCGAAGCTAGAATCTTTAGCCATGGTTCTTCCTTTCGGTACGGGGAGCCTTAATAGCTGTCGTACGAATAGTCATCTGAATCGTTCACTGCCTGGCCGTCGGATGCCGCGTCGGTGCCGACGGTAGACTGGGCATCGGTGCCGTCGGCATTATCGGTACCGCCGGCATTATCACCGTTCTCGGAGTCAGCGGTCTCCTTCTTGGGAACGGTAATGGTCACGCGCGCCACACCCGATGTCTTGGTGTCATAGCGAACCTTTTCACCATTCTTGGTGACCGTGACATCGGAGGGCTTGGACGTGGTGATCTCAATCGAGGACTCGGGCGTGTACTCCTGCTCAAAAGGACCGGTCGCTTGAGCGCCATAGACCGATTTACCGTCGACCTTGACCTCGATCCAGGCGGTCTTGCCCTTGGCAACAGAGACCTTGACCTTGGTGACCTCGTCCTCTTCCTTTTTCACCGTCGCCTTGGCAGCATCGGAACCGGCCGCATCCGTCGCCTCGTCGGCGTCTTCATCCTCGTCAGTGGATTCGGTCTTCTTGGAAGATTTCTTAGTCGTCGTCTTGGTAGCCACGGGTGTCTCGGGCGTCGACTCGGGTGCAGCAGAGCCGCAACCACGCAGGAGTACCACGATGAGCAAAATCAACAGCAGCACCACGGCACCGATGCCGACGTAAATAATGCGCGGATCGATCGTGTTGTTTTGAGAGGCGCGTCCAACGCCGCGTCCGCGATTGGAGCTACCACGACCATTACCCTGCGGTATGCGGCCGCGACCGCTATCGGGACGACCACGATAGCTACTCTGGCGCTGCGAACCCCGCCGGCCCGGACGCGGCGCAAGCTCGCCACGGCCCTGATAGCCACGCTGGCCAGAGCGAGGCGCCGAAGAGCGCTGCCCATAGGGCTGGGATTGGGAACGGAGGCGCGGCGTCACCAGCGTGATATCGGCGTCGGAATAGCCATCGCGGGAACGCCCGGCGGATACTCCGCGATAGCTACGACCGGAGTATCCACCGTCGCCGTAACCGGCGCGAGGATCGCGACTCAACCCACGAGCAGCGGGAAGCGCACGGTCATCTGGCAGGGGCGTACTGCGAAAACGATCTCGCTGAGAACGAATTTCCTCGCTGGAGCCCGTCTCGGTGATATAGCCAGCCTGCGGAGGGCGCTGGCCGTACCGTGTCGTACGACCACCCTGAACCATCAAAAAACGACCGTTATCGACCGAAGAACGCGAGTTAACGTAGCCGGCAGCATCCTGAAAACGACCGCCCTGCTGCGAGGTATCGCGTTCATATGCCATGAGGTCGTCAAAATAAGCGTTGACGACCTCGCGCGGGTTAAGCCCCAAAAAGCGAGCATAGCTCGAAATCATGCCCTGCGCATAGCCACGCGGGGGCATCGATGCAAAGTTACCAGTCTCGAAAAACTCGATGATCTGCGGCCTGATTTTGATGGTGTTGGCGACCTGCTGGATGGAAAGGCCCATCCGGCGACGCTGCTCGAGCAGCATGTCACCAAAGCGTGCAGCCATCAGAATCCTCCAAACTCACGATCTTCACGTACCATCTCGGCGTCGACAGACTCCAGCGCGGCAAGCCCTTCGTCATCCAGCAGGACCTCGCGCGGCTTGGAACCGTCGGGCGGGCCGACGACGCCCTTTTCTTCCAGCATGTCCATAATACGCCCGGCGCGCGCATAGCCAACCTTGAGGCGGCGTTGCAGGCCAGATGTGGAGCCCAGCTGCGATTCAACCACAATATGGGCGGCCTCCCAGATAAGCGGGTCGTCATCCTGCGGCTCGGCAACGCCCGTGCGAACAATGCCGCCACCAGCCATGGACATGGAAGCAGGCGCCACGGCAGACAGAATCTCCTCGTGGTAGTCGGGCTCGCTTTGCGACTTAACGAACTCGACGATCTCGTTGATCTCATCATCCGAGACAAAACAGCCCTGGATACGGCGGGGCTTGCCCCAGTCGACCTTAGAGAACAGCATGTCGCCCAAACCGGTGAGCTTTTCGGCGCCCGTCTGGTCGATAATGACGCGGGAATCGATGCCCGTGGCCACGTTAAAGGCGATACGATTGGTGATGTTGGCCTTAATGAGGCCCGTCACCACGTTGGAGCTGGGGCGCTGCGTAGCCACGATTAGGTGAATACCGGCGGCACGGCCCAGCTGGGCGATACGAACGATCGAGGCCTCGACATCCTTGCCGGCAACCATCATCAGGTCCGATAGCTCGTCGATGATAATGACCAGATAGGGCATCTTTTGCGGCGGGTTATCGTAGTGTTCGAACTCGCCGGCGGCCTGCTTTTCGTTATACGTCGAGATCTTGCGAACGTTGAGGCGCTCGAACACCTTCAGGCGGCGCTCCATCTCGGACACCGCCCACTGCAAGGCACTCGCGGCCTGCTTGGGCTCGGTCACTACGGGCACGTAAAGATGAGGCAGGCCGTTATAGCCTGCGAGCTCGACGCGCTTGGGGTCGACCATGATCAGGCGAACGTCCTCGGGGAGCGCACGCATGAGCAGAGTCGTGATGATGGAGTTGATCATGACCGACTTACCGGAACCCGTGGTACCGGCGATCAGCAGGTGGGGCATCTTGGCGAGGTCGGCGACGACCGGCGTACCCTCGGCATCGCGGCCGATGGCCAGCTCGAGCGGACCGCCCTTCACATAGGGAAGCACGTCGCCCAGGTTAACGTTCTGGCGCTTGCGATTGGGAATCTCGATACCCACAAGCGAGGTGCCGGGAATCGGCGCAAAGATACGCACCGACTGGGCGGCAAGCGAAAGCGCGATATCGTCCTCGAGGCTCGAAATCTTGCTCACGCGCTCGCCCTCGCCGGGCTGCAGCTTAAAGGTCGTCACCGTGGGACCGGCAATCCAGCCGACGACGCGAGCGCTACGGCCAAACTCCAGCAAAGTGGACTGCAGCGACTCGGCAGTCTGCTCCAACTCCTTATCAGAAGACGCGGCGGACGCCGACTGCGGGTTGGCGTGCAGGATTTCGAGCGGCGGGAGTTTGAGGCCATCCTCTTGTTCGCCCTCGACATCGGCAGCAGTGCCGTCAGCTCCCCCATCGCCGGCTGCAACAGGAGCAGCGGAAGCCGCAGGGGTGGAGGCACCGGCAACCTTGGGGCGCTTCAGGAAATCGGGGATCTGCGGGGCAGCAGACACGGGGTTCACGGCAAACGGCGGCTCGGACTCGTCGACCTTGTCCGGGTCGTCTTCCATCGAAAGCTGTCCGGTGACCTGTCCGCGCCTGTCTTGGCGACGCGGCAGCAAAGTTGTCTTGGCGGTATCGAGCGGAGTCTCGTCATCCTCGTCATCGCCCTCAGTGAGTTCGATTTCGCTATCGGACCAAGACGGGTCGGGCTCACTCGTGTTGAGCTTGGGCGCGGCCTTGCCCTTGTTGGCATGGCGGCGTGGCAGCAGCGTAGTCTTGGCGCGCTCGGCCTCCACGGCCTCGGACACGTCGACAAACGGATCATCGTCCTCGTTATCATCGTCCAGAACAGGGTCCGCGTCATTGCCCATGACCGTGGTCACGGCCATATCGGAGCCCTTCTGACGAAGAATGCTCAGGTGCGGACGGGCGATGCCGGGAACCGACAGGGCCTCTTCATCGCCCCACGGGCTCGCATTGACATCGGCACGACGACGCTCGGCGAAATCGGCAGCGCGATCGCGCGCAGAGCGCAAAACGCCACCCACCGAAAAGCCGATGATGACAAAGCCAACGACGGCCAAACCCAACAGGACCACCATCGCGATAGGCTTACCCAGGGCATTCTGCAGCGCGCTCGCAATAAACGCACCGATGTAGCCGCCCGAAGCGGATAGGTTTTGCGGCGAAAACATGAGGTCGCACGAATCGCTCGTGCCCGGCACCATCAGCGACAGGATAGAGACGATAGCCACAAAAACCACGGCGCCACCCGCGACCGAGCGAATGTTGAGCGGCGAGTCCTCACCTAAAAAGAGCGTGGCGGCAAACAGCAAAATGACGATCGGCAGCACGTAGGCGCCCAGGCCAAAGCCAAGATGGTAGAAACCGGCAACCGCTGCCGTCACGGGTGCCGTTGCCGGAGAAATCACGGCAATGAAAGACGCAATCGCCAAAACGGCAATGACCACGCCGGCGATATCGCGGTTGGCCGAAGGCTCGACTAGGGGCTCAAAATCGTCGAACTCGGACTCGTGGCCCTTATTGGCACGAAGATGGGAACCGGCACCCTTAGCAGATGCCGGTTGGTTGTTGGCTTTATTGCCTTTGGCGTTTTGTGCAGATCCGCGCGCCAAACTAAACCTCCATGACGACCGGGATGATCATCGGACGGGTGCGCGTACGGCTCCAAATGAAGTTGGAGAGCGAATCGCGCACGGCCTTGCGAATGGCATCGGAGCCGCTGCTCGTAAAGCTAAACTTGCCCTTCTCGATCGTCTTCATGATGGATGCGGAGGCATCCTCGGAGAACTGATCGTCGATGGCAAATGAAACACCACGGCCCGAGAACTCGATGGCCTCGATCTTCTTGTGCTTGAGCGAGACGATGGCGACAGCCGTGACCATACCGTCATTGGCGAGCTTCTGACGATCGCGCAGGACAATGGGGTCGGTATCACCGATGCGCAGGCCGTCGACGTAGACGACGCCGGACTCGACGGGCGTGCCGCGCTTGACAATACCACCGCGCATCTCGAGCGTGTCACCGTTATCGAGGATAAAGATGTGATCATCCTTAAGACCCATCTTACGGGCGAGCTGGGCATGGGCTCGCAGGTGCACGGCCTCGCCGTGAACCGGCATAAAGTAGGTGGGCTTGGCCATGGCCATCAGGAGCTTGAGCTCCTCTTGACTGCCGTGACCCGAGACATGGACGAGGGCGCGGTTCTTGTCCCACACGTCGCATCCAAGCTTGGCCAGGCTGTTGACGACCTGTTGAACGGCCTTCTCGTTGCCGGGAACAGGGGTCGCCGAGAGGATGACGGTATCGCCCTCGTGGATAGAAAGCGTCTTGTGCTCGCCGTTGGCCATGCGGGACAGCGCCGAGAGCGGCTCGCCCTGAGAGCCGGTGCACATGACGACGATCTTGTCGTCAGGCAGGTTATCGATATCGAAGGCATCGATGATATCGGCATCGTCGATGTTGAGGTAGCCCAGCTCGCGCGCCACGCGGGTGTTGGTGAGCATGGAACGTCCGGTCACGACGACCTTGCGGCCGCACTTGCGGGCGGCGTCGCAGATCTGCTGCAGGCGATGGATATGGCTCGAGAACGACGCGACGAACACGCGGCCCGGGGCATTCTTGATGGCGTGCAGCAAGTTGGGGCCGACCTCGGCCTCGGACTTGGTAAAGCCCGGAACCGTGGCGTTGGTGGAGTCGGAAAGCAACAGGTCGATGCCCTGCTTGGCAAAGCGACTGATGGCGGCATAATCGGGCGTGACGCCATCGATGGGCGTCTGGTCGAGCTTAAAGTCGCCCGTGTGCATAACGGTGCCCTGGTTGGTGCGAATGAATACGCCCAAAGCGCCCGGAATTGAGTGCGTCATAGAGAAGAAGTCGAGCGAAATGCCACCAAGATTGACATGGCTACCGCCCTTGACCTCGCGGAACTTGGGCGCGCGAATGCGGAACTCGGAAAGCTTGCCCTCGATAAAACCAAGCGTCAACTTGCTCGAGAAGATGGGCACCTTGTTGTTGAGGTCCTGCAGCAGGTACGGAAGCGAACCGGTATGGTCCTCGTGGCCGTGGGTGACGATGATGCCGCGGAGCTTCTCCTCGTTCTCCAGAACATAGGTGTAGTCGGGAAGCACCAGGTCAATACCGGGCTGGGAATCGTCGGGGAACATAAGGCCGGCGTCGACGAGCACCATGTCGTCGCCGCACTCGAAGACCGTCATATTCTTGCCGATGCCGTCAAGGCCTCCGAGCGGAATGATCTTCAATGGAGATGATTTTTTAGCTGCCATAGGTTCGTGCGGTTTCCTTTCTTCGAAACGGGTCTGGAACAACCGACGGGGCGCTTCTGGCAAACCGACCGCCGGGAACGTACAAACATGCATCACGGAGTCGATGCAGTAACCGCATTATGATACCCATTTGCCCACCAACAGACCACCCATGCATCAAAGCCCCATCTGAAGCCGTGTATCCCGCCGGTCAGGGCTCAGCGGCCCCGGCACGGGCTAAGTTTCCTGCTCTACAGTCCTGCGCAAGACGGAAAGCACATTAAGTGCTTTCCTTTGCGTGCGGAACTCGCGACAAACTTAACCCGTCCCGGCCCCCGATGGCCCCAGACCTGCCAAAAAGGGACAGGTTTATTTTGGTCGGATTTATCTGGGGTAATGCCGCACATGCGATTATCTAAAGATCTGAATTCAGATAACTAAATAGACTATCTGACAAAATCGAAACCCGCACTAACCAGCCCTTTTGCTATTCCCGGCGGGGTCAGCGGGTAAAGTTTATCGCGAGTTCCGCACGAGCCGGAGAGCACTTAATGTGCTCTCCGTGCGAGCAGGACTGTAGAGCAGGAAACTTTACCCGCTGACCCCGCCGGGAATAGCAAAAGGGCGACCCCTGTCCGGAGTCGCCCTTGTTGAGCTGCTTATGTGCGGCTGTTACTCGGCGTCGTGGTGACGGCGGGGCTTGCGGCCTCCGTTGTCACCGGGACGGCGCGGACGGTCGCTGCGCTCGGAGCGCTCGCGACGCGGACGATCACGGCGCTGGAAGTGCTCACCGTCGCCCTCGGAGGCACCCTCGGCACGAGCCGGAGCCTCGGGCTTATCCAGACGATCGAGCGAGATCTTGCCGCGATCATCGACCTCGATGACGACGACCTTAACCTCGTCGCCCACGTTGAGGACGTCCTCGACCTTCTCCACGCGGCCCTTGGCGACACGGGAGATGTGCAGCAGACCGTCCTTACCGGGCAGCAGGTTGACAAAGGCGCCAAAGGGCTGGATGGAGACCACGCGACCGGTGTACTCCTCGCCCGGCTCGGGAACCTTAATGATGAGCTTGATGCGCTCGACAGCCTGGTCGACGGACTCGCCGGTGCCGCCGACAAAGACAGTGCCGTCCTCCTGGATGTCAACCAAAGCACCGGTCTCGTCTTGGATGCCGCGGATGACCTTACCGCCGGAACCGATGACGTCGCGGATCTTGTCGGTCGGAACCTGGATGGAGACGATGCGCGGGGCTGTGCTGCGCGTGGTGTGGCGCGGCTCGGGGATCACATCGAGCATCTTCTGCAGGATGAAGGCGCGACCTTCCTTGGCCTGCTGCAGGGCGCGGGCCAGGATGTCAAAGGTAAGGCCCGTGGCCTTGTTGTCCATCTGCAGAGCGGTAATGCCCTCGGTGGTGCCGGTGACCTTAAAGTCCATGTCGCCCAGGAAATCCTCGAGACCCTGGATGTCGGACAGGACCACGGTCTTGCCCTCCTCCTGAATCAGGCCCATGGCGATACCGGAGACCGGGCGCTTAATGGGCACGCCGCCGTCCATAAGGGCGAGCGTGGAGCCGCAGGTCGAAGCCATCGAAGAGGAGCCATTGGACTCCATGACCTCGGAGACCACGCGGATGGCGTAGGGGAACTCGTTCTCGTCGGGGAGCACCGGAAGCAGGGCGCGCTCGGCCAGGTTGCCGTGGCCGATCTCGCGGCGCTTGGGGCTACCCATGCGGCCGGTCTCGCCGGTGCAGAACGGCGGGAAGTTGTAGTGGTGCATGTAGCGCTTGCCCTCGGTGGGCTCGATGGTATCCAGACGCTGGCCCTCGTTGAGCATGCCGAGCGACAGGACGGAGAGCACCTGGGTCTGGCCGCGCTGGAACAGGCCGGAGCCGTGAACGAGCGGCAGGTAGTTGTCCTTCACCATAATGGGGCGGATCTCATCGGCGGCACGGCCGTCGACGCGCTCACCGGTCTCGACGACCATGGTGCGCATGGCCTTCTTCTCGAGCTTCTTGAGTGCCACGGGGATCTCGCGCTCCCAAGCGGCCTGCTCCTCCTCGGTGAACTCGGCACGGATGGACTCCTTCAGAGCCTCGACCTTGCCGATACGGGAGAGCTTGTCGGCGTCGCGAAGGGCGGCTGCCATCTCGTCGTAGTGGGCGAAGATACGCTCCTGGACCTCCTCGACGGGCTGGTCGAGCGGATACTCCTTCTTGACGATAGCGCCGTTGACCTGCTCCCACGCGGCAACGAACTCGTCCTGAGCCTGGCAGAAGGCAGCGAGGGCCTCCTGGCCAAACTTCATGGCGGCGAGCATGTCGTCCTCGGAGATCTCATCGGCGCCGGCCTCGACCATCGAGATGAAGTCGGCAGAGCCGCCCAGCTCCAGGTCCAGATCGGAGTTCTCGCGCTCCTCATAGGTGGGGTTGACGATAAACTCGCCGGTCTCCACGTTGCGGCCGATGCGCACGCACGCAAGCGGGCCCTCGAAGGGCACGCCGCCGAGCGTCATGGCCAGGGAGGCACCCATGACGTTGATGACGTCGAAGGGGTTGACCTGGTCGGCGACGAGCGAGGTGGCGACGATGTGCACCTCGTTGCGGAAGCCGTCCGGGAAACTCGGGCGAATAGGACGGTCGATCATACGGGCCGTGAGCGTGGCCTTCTCGCTGGGACGGCCCTCACGCTTGAGGTAGCCACCCGGGATGCGGCCGGCAGCGTACATCTTCTCGTTGAAGTCGACGGTCAGCGGAAAGAAGTCGTAGTTCTTGCGCTCCTTGGAGACGACCACGGTGTCGAGCATCGTGGTGTCGCCCTGCTTGACCAGACAGGCGCCGGTGGCCTGCTTGGCAAGCTCGCCCGACTCAAAGGTGTAGGTCTTGCCGTACAGCTCAAAGGTCTTGGATACGAGTGTCATTGTTCTCCTTTACCCCGCAGGCCCCTTGCCTGCGGGCTTCTCATGTGACGCGGGCCCCCTGCCCCCGCCACGCTTCAGAGCGTGATTGTTCACGCCCTTACACAAAAAGAGCGTCCCGCTGCGCAGGACGCTCTTAGCATGTACAAATCCCTACTGGATGTTGTCGCGGATGCCCAGAGCCTTGATGAGCTCACGATACTCGACGACGTCGTTCTTCTTGATGTAGGAGAGAAGACGACGACGGCGACCGACGAGCATGAGCAGACCACGACGGGTGTGGAAGTCCTTCTGGTGGGACTTCATGTGCTCGGTCAGCTCCTTGATGCGCTCGGTCAGGATGGCGACCTGAACCTTGGGGTTGCCGGTGTCTACCGGGGTGTTACCGAACTGGGCAGTCAGCTCCGCCTTGCGCTCTTTGGAAACAGTCATTGTTTCACCTTTCGTTTCGCGTCGCCCGCGGGCGACTCTATTCGCCTCGGACTGGGAAGCCGCCGGTGGAGCGAGCATCCAAGGTCGAGGTACCAACAGGTCGGTATGTTACCACAAGCGGACCGCGTCTGCCCATCATCACCGACCCAACATGAATTCCATCGCGCGAAGACGCTGATCGGCGTGCGTCGCAGCCCAAACATGAGAAAGCCCCAGCAAAAAGGCGGCAGTATGGGGATCGACCCTCTCGGCCATGAGCGCATCGAAGGTCATGGACATGAGGGCGCGCAGCCATGCGACCTCGCCGGTCGACACCAGCTCGGCACCCGGAACGCTCGACGCGCACGACCCGCACATGAGCCCGCCCGCCTGGGGCGAAAAATACGACAGCATAGGGTCTCCGCACAGTACGCAGGCCGAAAAATCGGGTCGATAGCCAACGTGCGACAGCAGCTTAAATACATATGCCGCCACAAGCAGGTCCATATGTGCCGTGTCGAGCCTGCTGCCCACCAGGGCAAGTGCTCGCTGCGTAATGGCAAAGGTAAACGGGTCCTCGGCGTCCTCGAACGAGCACACGCGCGCGACCTCGGCGATCGCGCTTGCGGCGCAGGTCGTCTCGTAATCGGGCGCGGCGCCGAGCGGCGCCTCCATAAGCTCGGCCTGGGAAACCACGTCGAGCGACCGTCCGTGCGCGAGCAGCATATCGACGGTACAGAACAGCTCGCAGCGCGCCGCCAGGCGCCCGCCGGGTTTGCGCGCGCCCTTTGCCACGGCACGGACCTGCCGACCCCGCTCATCAAGCATCGTCAAGATCAGATCGGTCTCCTTGAGCTTGGTCTTATCGAGGACGAGTACCTTCGTGCGATATGTCCGTGAGCCTGCCATGAGCGCCGCGCGCCCTTAGTCCTCGGCGAAGTAGTAGATAAGTGTTCTATAGGTCTCCATAGTGCTCCATAGTGCAGTTATACGTTTCTATAGGTCTCCATAGTAGTGCATATTTCAGAACTTATGGACTGAGTTAGGACGCGGACGGCGGCAAAACAAAAAAGGCCCCTCCCCACCAGAAGGTGGAGAGGGGTTATAAGTGACGAACGTTTTTATTAGTAGGGGTTGCCGTCAGTGATGCACACCTGAAGTCGGTCGAGCGGCTCACCGTACATGCCCGCGAAGTCATCGCCGCCGTAGGTGGAGCCATCATCACAGACGGTTCCGAGCCATCCGGCGCGCGCGGTGGTCTGCGAACGGTACCACGCCTGCTTGTATTCCTCGCCGTTAGGGGTCACATAGTACATGCGCACGCCGTCTATGGTATGGCCGACGATGCCAGCGCAACCGTTGACGGTATCGTTGCGGTCGCCCTTGGTCACATAGTCGAGCCATCCGTCCTCGATGGTATGCACCTGATACTTGAGCGTACCGCGATCGACTCGCGCGCACAGCAGGTCGTGCTGGCGGCACGGGTAGCCCGCAAAGCCGTTGTCCCCAGCGCCGAAGTCCGTCACCTCGTCCAGCCAGCCGCCGCCCTTGAGGTGCAGCGAGTAGTGCACGGGTACGCGTGCGCCGGAGCTCGCGGAGAAGCCGCCGGAGGCCGCCGTGGTGCCCTGGGCGGGCTGCACCGGGGACGCGGACGGCGCCGGGGCGCTGCCAGACTTCATAGCGTCGTACCATGCCTGCGCGCGCTGCATGTAGTGGTCGCGCTGGGAGCCGGCCAGCTCGCCCGGGCAGGCCGTGGAGCTCCAGTAGCGGTGCGGGAACACGTTCTTGCACCACTCGGGGCGACCGAGGCCGTAGTACAGGCACAGGGAGGCGACGAGGTGAGCGCCGCTTTCGATTGCCTTCTCGTGAACCGTCCACGGGTTGCTGCCGCTGTTGGCGTGCTCGATGCTGATAGTGGTGTCGTTGCCGCGCCCCGTGCCGATACCGTCGCCGCAGGCCCAAGCGCGGTCGGTGTCGTTGACGTGCTGCGTGATGTAGCCGTTGCGGTCAACCGCGTAGTGCGCGGACGTGCCAGCGCCGCGCCAGATGCCGTTGCACTGGTCGCCGGTGAGGTCGCCCGCCATATGGTGGATGGTCACGCCCCTGATGCCGAACGGGCGGCCAGCCGAGAAGTTGCAACCGAGCAACATATACTTGTCGGGCTGAACGTTTGCGAAGTCTGCCATTAGTCCTCCTTAACCTCGCCGAGCGCCAGAAGCGCGTCGAGCCATTTGTCGGTCACGCCGACAGTCTTGAAGGCCGAGTAAGCCACCTGAACGCCGCCAACGGCTGCAAAAATGGACGTTACCCACGCCGATGCATCGGTCGGCATACCGCCAGCCATAGCCGTCAATACGCCGCACAGCGCAGACACCGAAATGGCAATCCATCGAGCCACGTTGCCAGTCATGGCCTTCGTCTTGATTGCCTGCACGATATACGGCACGACAAGCACCGTGAGCACCGTCAGACCAGCTTGAATGTTCGTCATTGTTTCTCCTATCTCCCAACCTCTTTGTCGTAGAGCAAATTAACGCGATCGAAGATGTGGTCGACCTTCTGCGCCATGCTTTGGCTTCGCGTCTTGCTATGAACCAAATCGGCATGGAGCACGTTATTGGATGCCACAACCGATTCCATCAATGTTTTCATTGCTTCCATCAACGAGTTTGAGCGCTCCATCTGCGCTGCGATGCGGCCCTCCATCTCAGACCGCTCACGGTCACGTTGCGCTCGCTCCTTGACCTCATCTTGCTTGCGCTCCTCGCGCTTAATGTCCAAAGCGCTTTTGCGTTCGTTTTGCAGCTTGTATTCTTCGAGAAATTGCCTGCCAAAGTAAAAAGCGATTAGCGCTAGCGCCGCGCCACCGAGCCAACCCGGTCCATACGGCGCGAAAAGCTTCAATACCTCCATCAGCACACCTCCTTTTCGTCCGTATTCCTGCACTGACGGCAGTATCCGAGCGCTGTCCCCCGCGCAAAAGAAAAGGCCCCTTGCGGGGCCAGTTCTAGTCGCGTGCAGACTTGATCTCGTCGTACTCGGATTTGGTGATGCGCTTCTTTTTCAAGAGTGCGTCCAACATAAGGTCGTTCCAAAGGCCGCTACGGTAGAACTTCTTGTAGCGCTCAAGTTCGGTGCTATTCATCCTCGGTACCCTTCATTCCCATTCCGTTGGCGTCGTCCTCGGTGGGGATATCAATACCAGCCATGAGGACTGCAAAGGCAAGGTCGGCTGCTGTCTTGTCGGCCTGAGCCGCTATGTGCTCGATGTTGCGGTTGTCGTAGACGGTGCCGCTGATTCTCTTGTATTCCATCAGTTACTCCTTCCAAAGATTCTTGTAGTAGGCATCCATTCGCTTTATCAGTTTGGATGAATCGCCTTTGCTCGCGTGCGCCCTCCACCCGTGGTAGCTATCGTTTGCCTGCTTGCGCGTAAGGACACCTGCTTTTGCTAGGCGCACGATGCCTTTTGGTGTACGAGCAAATCGCTTTCACCGCGTCTGCCTGACGGTACGGACATGCACACATCCTTTCAGTGCCGATTAACGGCGGGCAAAGGGTTGCCCGCCTATTCCTTGATGCCGACGATGTCGCAAGCGGGGCGAACGCGAAACCCGCCGCAGGCGAACGAGTTGTAGAGGCCGCCAGACGAACTCACGCAGAACACGCTGTAGGCACCGCCGCGATAAGGCGAACGCAGGAACACGCCCTGGGGAGTTGTCTTGGCGTTAATCGCATAAGAGCGCATCTGCGGGAACGTCTGCCACAACGGGAGTCGGGTGTTGGAACCGGACGCAAGACGGTTGTAGGGCCACACCTCGCCCTCCTTGCCGTTGACGCTCGCTTCGTTGCAAACGATGTTCATCTCTTCAAGAGACGGCAGGTAAAACTTCGGGTAGCAGGTGACGATGTTCGGCACGTCGGACGTGCCGCCGTCGCATACATAGTTCGTGCAGGTGTCCACGCGCAGGCCACCGATAACGGAAAGAAAATCATCGGAGAAGCCCTTGAGGAAACCCTGTTTGTCATTCAGCGTCCCATCGGCGAACGGCGCGCACGGAATATGGTCGAACTTATCGCGCGGTTTCCAGACCTCGCCGAACTTTGCTGCATCGCTGTTGAGGTATTGAAAAACATCTGAATCATCGGGACGATTCGAACCGTACGCGCAACGCTGCAAACAATTGAGGTCACCGTTAGGCTTGTCGCTGAGGAATGTTCCGAGATTCGTACCCTCGCCGCCCTCGGTAACAGAAACGGTCTCGGCAGCGGAAGTCGCAGTAGCGGATGCAAAGTTGTACACCTTCCACTGCTCCGGCTTTTGATCCCACGTTCCGAAGAAGCCGAGCAACTGCCCACCAGCGGGAAGCGCCTTGGTGAGCGTAAACTGGTAGGTCTTACCGTTGACAACAGTTCCCTGCGAAAATCCCATAGTTACGTTATAGGTGCCAGCGGCAAGACCGCCCTCGCCCGCCACATAGAAAGCGGAGCGAGCGTTGTACGTGGTTTCGAATGGCAGCGTGTAGTGCCACTGAAGCGTCATCTTCGGCAGGGTGTTTCCTGCGTTGTTACGTTTGGTGCCAAATGCCACGATATCGAGCGGCACGGGGTACTCTGTCGTTCCATCGCTCCAGTTAACGATGAACTGGTCTCCGATACTGAACACATTCTGAGCAAGACCGCTGGCAACGATATTCTTGACGGTGTTCCAGTCCATCGTGGAGTCGAGAACTCCGTTGCGTACGAGCTGGGCCATGAGCGCGTTTTGGGTATTAACGCCATTCACAAGCTCCTTCAGCGTGGCATCGCTTGCCAGCGGGTCTTCTACTACGACATAGTTCTCGTCGTTAGCGTTCTCGTCATCCATTTGTTACCTCTTTCTTGATTCGTTGGCAGATTCGACCGTTTGCAATACAAAGCCCGAGCGGTAGCACGGCCTTTGCCGCCTCGGTTGCCGCATTGCACGCGGCGGTGGATTTATCCACGGACGTTGCGGCATCGGTAGCTGTCTTAGCCGCTTTCTTCGCTTCGTCCCTTGCGGTATTCGCTTCACCCGTTGCGGTCTCGGCATTTGTCTTTGCCTGCGCAAGTTCTTCGAGCCTTGTTTTGGAATCTTGGGCGCGTTTCTCTTCGGCCTTGCCGCGCTTCTTCTCTGCTACATCGCGTTTAGTCTCTGCATCGGCGCGGAGCTTTTCGGACTCGTCGAACGTGTTGCTGAAACCTTGCATTGCTTCGTCAAACGCATTTGATCGCTGTGACTGTGCAGTGGAGAAATTAGTAGCCTGCTGGTCGATTTGCGCCTTGTATCGCTTGTTGAGTGCGTCCATCGTGGCGGCAGTGGAACCAGCCGCACCAGCGGCGCTGTTCGCTGCTTCGGTCGCTTTTACAGCATCGTCGTACGCCTGCCGATACGCACTGATGGACGGGTCGGCAGTAGTGGAGCCGTCCGACATGTTGGACTTCTTCACCACCATCTTGTGCGCGAGCGACGCATGGCGCATTGCCTTACCGTCCCGCGTGCCGAGCACGAACACGTCAACCTCGCCGCTATCCACCAGCACCTCATGCGGAATCTCGCACACGTTGGCGTTGAGTACGGGTGTTATCTCGGTCGTGGCGGCAACGAACGTCACGGTCACGTTCAGACCGTTCCACTCGCTATCGAGATCAAGCGTCAGCGTATCCTGCCCAACGGTGCCCTGGACGAGCGTACGCGGAGTAATGGACGCTTTTCGCCCACGCACGGTGAGAACATGGTTAACCATTCTTCACCTTCCTTACACGCTGGCAGATTTTGCCGTTGGATAGGCAAAGACCGATGGGTACTAGCTCAGTAGCAGCTCTCGTTGCTGTCTCAGCTGCCAGACGCGCGTTTTGCGCCGCGCCGTTAGCGGCATTGACCGCTTCGGTATATCTCTTTGGTTCTATATAGACTGTTCGGCCCGCTGCATCAATGAACCTGTCAACGTATCCGTCCTCGTTGATTACGGCCCTTATACTTCCCGCCATGCGCACCTCCCTTGTTTTTCGGTTACGGTGCGCATGGTCTATCTACGTTCCCCCGCCTATGCGAGTATCGCGGTGATGAGCGATACGTGGTCTACGGTGTCAACCACGACGCTATCTCCAACCTTGATGCCAGAGCACGACTTAACCATGCGCAGGCCAGCAACGGGCATAGGGGTGGATGTGCTGCCGAAATCAACGGTAACGGTGGAACCTGATACCGATTCGACCTTGCCTATGCGCCGTTTGACATATGCGCTCAAATCTGGGGTCTTGATACCTCGCTTGACCTTGCGCCCGAGATAGCGCATGTACGCGGCTTCTGAATCCATTGTCTACCTCACAAACTGGCGTAGCTCGGTCTCGGTCGGGCAGCCGCCCGTGAGCGTGAGCTTCTGAACTCGAATCTCGAACTTGCCGCTGATTGAGCCTGATGGATAGTCGATATCGAGCGAATCGTTGACGGTCGCTGGATATCCGGCACTCGTCATGGTGACGCGCCTGATAGCAGACTGATTAGTTTTAAGCAGTGTCTCGGCGCGTTCGTTGGCGTACGCCTGCTTTTCCTCTTCGGTGCTGCCGACGGGCGCGTCCGAGTACTCATAGCTCTTGGTGATGGTGTACCCGCGAGAGACGGTGGAAAACTGGCTATCGGGATCATTGTCCCACGCTTCGCCTACATACGTTACCTGGGTGCCGTCTTCGTTCTCACCCCTGTATACGACAACGGCATGGTTTGCGATCTCGGTGATATCCTGCTCGTCCGTCATATCTGGCTCAAACTTGCAGTCTGGCCCCTCCGACATGGAGTAAGCAGCTGGGCGGTTCACTGGGTCAATGTACTTTGAGTAGATGATGTTGCCCATCACATCGTCCTTGGCGGCGCGGAAACCAGCCAAGGAAAGAAGGTCGTTCACCATGCCCAGCTTGGTATCGTCCGTCTCGCTGTTGTTCTGGTCAGCACCAATGCCGTAGACGCGCGTACGCGAAACGGTGTAATCGCTAGGGTCGGCGATAACGGTAAGTCCGATATCGGCGGCTACTCTCTTGGCGACCTCCACCGCATTTTCGCCCTTGTTGACGGTGTACGGGTGGGCGAACTTATCCTGCAACAGCTCCTGTAGGCGCCCGTATAGCTTCACGGTGGCGGTGGAGAATCTGTTATGGACGTTTCGGCTGGGAATTACGGGAATGAACGTGCCGAGAACGACCGTCTCCGTATGCCCACCCCTCCATTCTGCCGTCCTGTAGACGCGCACCAAATCAGCGCCAATATCAAACTTGCCAACGCGCGTGACCTCGGCGGTATCCAAGATACGCACGTCATTGTTGCGGGTGATGGAGCCGCCGCGCAGCATTGGAAGCATTTCCAGCTCTTCGCCCGTGGCGCGTGAGACGCGCACGAACCTGTACACGTCTCGCACGGTGCGTTGTTTCCACCAGTCTGTCATCGCAGCGGTTCCTCCCATACGCACTCGGTCATGCTCGCGCCCATGTTCCAAAGCATGTAGTTCTCAGCGGCATAGCTGAAGTTCCACGCTGATACGTACACTCGCGCGATGCGCCCGAACGCGCTGCGGAACCAGCAGACGGCGTTCTCAGGCTTGTCGGTGATGCGTTCGGCGCGATCGTAGAGCTCGCGCGAATGGAGCTTGTAGCTATGTGTGCCGTCGATATCCATATCGTCATTCGAGTAGAACGTGGGCAGCGGGGACGCTCCCTTGCCCAGCGCGAAGTGGAACGTGTTACCGGATACCTTCTTGCTTCTGCTCGCCTGAGCATCGAAGCCAACGCGCAGGCACGTTTCGGCTGCATCGCCGAAGTTGAACGCTTCGTCGCCGCTGGACGGGCAAAGTGCCTTTACGCTGAACGTGATATAGGTGCCAGACTCGGCGTGCGCCGTCATAACGTACTCGTATTCTGTGTTGAGCGGCGGCAGGCGGTCGATTACGAACGTGCCCAAGTCGTTACCAGTTCCAAGCACCGTGAGCGTGCCGTCAGAGTCTTTGCGCGCGATATCGTAGGTCTTGGTGGGAGCGGTGCTCGTCAGCTTGATAGCGCCGTCCTCGATGGTCAGGTTTCCCGAAAGCAGCAGTCCATCGTCGGATTGCGTGATTGGGCCAGTAAGCGCGGCATCCTGCACGGCGTAGTCCGTCTTGGGCTGATACACATGGATGATTGCGCATAAATCGTCCGTATACTCCACCTGCACAGTCGGGGCGGCGGGAGACAGCCAGTTTGTCGTGAACGTTCGCGTGAACTCGGTCGTGAGGCCAGCGCCGTTTCGTACGTAGCCTTTCAGCGTGTACGAGCTGTTGTTGACCAGCATGGAGTAGCCGCTGAGGTTCCACGAGCTGGTTGAGGTTGACGGCTCGATACTTGCGATAACGCCGCCCGAGGAATCGCGCAACTCGATTTTCTGGTAGGAGATACCGGTGGAATCAGCCGCTTTCCATTCCACCGTGTACGGGAGAATGCCGACTTCAGTACCGTTAGTTGACGGGGACGAGAACCACGCGCTAGCTTCGTATGCGATACGGACGGTTTTCCACTCGCTCCATGCGCCCCAGTTCGCATCGAGTCCCTTTGTGCGTACGCGGACAGATAACGTGCCAACGCCATGTTTGATGGAGTAAGAGTTGGTCGAATCGGCGATATCCACCACTGGCAAAGCGCCAACGGAAGACCTGAGTTCGATTTGTGCCGCGCTTTGAGGTGAGCCGTCCGGGTGGTTCGGTGTCCACGTGAACGCGATGTTAGCGCCCCCGTTCATGTTGGCGGCATAGACGGTCTTTAGCCCGTTGATGGTCGGCGCGTTCGGGGGGCAGATGGTGGTGATGGAGTTAGATTCAGTCCATGGCGAATAGATCGTATCGCCGGCGCCGTTCCACGGGTTGTTTTTGTACGCGCGGACGCGGTAGCGGATGGTGCCAGCGGGTGCATCGGAATCAAGCCACGTATCATCGACCGTAGCGTTCTCCCACGTCTTGCCGTTGTCTTTCGTTACTTGGAACTCGTATCCGTCTTTCCAGCGCGGAGCGTCGTAGCCTTTGAGCTGTGCCTTGTTGTCGGCGGTCTTGGTGAGTTCCAGCCTGCCAAGCGCGTTCGGGCTTGTGAACACCGTGACCACGTTCGATATATCCGAAAGGTAATTATTATCGTCGCCATTCTGTACGCGGCAGTCATAGGTGTACTTGTGGCCTGCGGTCGTGGTCAGGTCGGTATAGTTCGAAATAACCTTATCGTGGTAAAGCTGTTCCGTATCTCCATCGTCTGTATGACGGTAGAAGTTGATTTTGTTGTAATCGTGCCAGCCGCTCTTGTCTGGCAGCTCCACAGATAGCTCTTGCTTGGTATCGGTGGAGCTTACAAGAGTGAGGTTTGTCGGCGATCTAGGAACGTAGCGCGGGTGAGCCGGGATTGTGTAAGTACCAGTCACCCATGATGTACCCGGGGCAAAGCCGCCTGTGGTTTGAATCCAGCCACCGCAAGAATACGTCCATGCATTTTCACCGCGTGCGAACTCCACGTCAGCAGACGTGACGGCGGTTGTAACCCAACCGCTGTTGGTGCCGGAATAAAGCGATCCAGACCAGTTCTTATTGTCTTGGTCTAGATGCCCCTTTGCATATACGTTAATGGCATACCGCGTGGAATATCCAAGCTCGACATGGAGCGAGATTTTATCGTCGGTAATCCAATTCTGCCAGATGCTTATATAGGCGTGCCAGTTGTAATAGCCATTTCCGTAGCCGGAAACCGCATTTCCATCAGCCATACCTACCTCCTTGTTTCGTCAAGAAGGTAGATACGGCATCAATCCCCCGCTACTAGACCAGCTCGCTCACGAGGGCTTCGATAAGCTCCTTGGCGCGGTCGTTGCCGCGAATGGTGGAGCCGTCGATATTCAGGGTGTAGTTGTTGACCACCTGCGCGGACACGCCGCCGCCCACCTGCTTCATCTGCTCGGCGATAGTGCGAGCGAACGGGCGCGAGTACTTGCGGTTGGTCAACGGGACGATAGCTTCTGCTCCAGCTTCGCCGACTATATCCAGCGGCACGCCAGCCCCAGGACGGTTCGCAATAGCGCCGTTGGCGTGGTATCGCATCATCACGCCGCCTGCCGCGTGGGGTCGAATACCGCCTGCGGCGTTGTTGTACTTCGAAATAATCTGATTCACAAACGTGGTGACGCTTCTGGGGATGCTGCTTAGCGCGCTTGTGAAGGTGTTGATAGCACTTGTATCAGCTGACGCGGAAATATGGGTGTTGTGGCTTTTCGGAATCCTATTGACCGATTGCGTAAATCTGTCCGATTCGCGCGTGCCGCTACCGTCAACGACGTTACCGTTAGCCATGTGGTTAGTTGTTTTGCCACTACGCTTGTTTTCCGTGTCTTGGTATTTCTTAGATTGCTTCTCGGCAGAACCATCGGAAACATTGCCGGTCGAAGTGGCGGTGGTGCTCTTCGGAATAAGGGTGGAGCCGTTCCACGTCCACACGTTGCCCTGTGCGTCAGTCAGTGACGTATCATCGGCAATTGCATTGCCCTTTAGATCAACAAGCGTGGAGCCATTCCATACGGCAACATTGCCCTGAGCGTCCTTCAGCTGTAGGTCATTGATGCTGATATTTGCATCCTTGTTAACAATTGGCGCATTGTTGTACCCGTTGATAAGACCAATAAGAGTATCAATATCTCCACCGCAAGAATTGACCATCGCCTTAAAGCTGTTCTTGCTGATGTTGCTCATTTGCTCCGAGGTAATACCGGCCTGCTGCATCTTAACAGCAAGGTCAGCGATATTGATGCCAGCGGAATCAAGCGAATTTCTCACACCATTGCCCATTGTGGAAATGGAGGATGCGATCTTACCAGCCATGTCAGCGGACGATTCGTCAAGACCAGCCGCGAGCGCCGCCGCGCGGGTGCTAAAGTAATCTGCCTTTTCCGCTGCGGACGTAAAGTCGCCGCTAATCTCATCAAGCTCGCACTGAGCATCTTCGAGAGCTTGACCCGTCTTTGTGACTTCGCCTTTGAGCTGACCCCACTTCTTGGTGTACTCATTGGTGGTCTTGCTCGTCATGGCCTTGTCGATTTGCTCTTTATGCTTCTTGTAGTACTCGGTGGACTCGCTGATGGCGGCAGTATTTGCTTTCTGGGCTTCGGTCACTTTCGCCTGAGCGATTTCCAGCTTGCCCTCGGCTTCGATTTCCTGTTGGAGATACTTAGACGCTGCATTGGAAAGCGCCTTCATCTCGGCGTTGCGCTTCCATGCGGCTGCGTTCTTATCGATCTCATCGGTGCTCTTGGACAGCTCGCCAGTGACGGCATTGGTGATGCTTACGGAATCGCCAGTGATTTCGTTATAGCCCTTTACCGCTTCGCCGAGACGGTACTGCTCGGTGGCGCTAAGGCTCGATTTCTTAGAAAGGTCATCAATCACGCCAACGTAATTATCAAGCGTGGCGCTATCGGTGCTTACCTTGGTGAACGTCTCGCCGATGGACTCGTTGAGGTCAATTAGTTTTTGCGTTGTCTCCTCAGCGTTTACAGACACATCGCCGATAGAATCGCCCAGACCGTCTGCACTTCGGGCGGCATTGTCCATGATGGAGCTGCCCGTTTGCATTGCCTTGCTCATTTTTTCCGCGTGCTCTTTGGCTTTTTGAGCCTGAGCGATAAAGTCACCGACAACGGCACCGATTGCGGTAACTGCCGCCGCAAACGCGAGCTGTGGGCCAATAGAGGTCGCAAGACCGATGGCAAAGTTCTTAAAGCCAGTTGCGGCGTTTTTCACGCCGCTTCCGAGCGTCTTCAAGGCGCCGCCGCTTTGCTTTGCCGCGTCTGCCTGCTTCTTTAGCGCGTTGGCGGAATCGAGAACGCTAGTATTGGTCTTGTTGTTCGCGTCTGCAATTTCCTTGGCAACCTTGGCGGTCTCCTTGGTGCTGCCGCTCCACTCGTCCACCATCTTGCCGTAGGTATCCCGGGCCTTGGTCGTAACGTCGATTTCGTCCTTGATTGACTTGACGCTATCGGCTGATGCCTTGGCTGCTCTATTCGCTGCGTCGGCTTTCGCTTTCAGCGTGGAAGCGTACTCGGTTGCCGCGGCCTTGCCCTCTTCATCTGCCGATGCCGCGAGCTTGGCTGCTTCTTTATATTTGTCAACGGCGGTCTTTGCCTTATCAGCAGCCGCTGTGCTTTTTGCTACAGCTGTGGCGTACTTGCCCTCTAGATCGACTACTTTCTGCGAAGTCTGGTAGTAGCCCTGCCATGCGGCAACATAGTTGTCGGCTCCACCAGCGGCCTTTGCGGCGGCGTTGCCAGCGATACCCATCTTATCGGCAAGCAAATTGGCAGACGCATATGCGCGCATTTGAGCGCCATCGGTGGTAACGAGCGCGTCTTTCCAAACGCCAAAGTCCTGAGCGCCCTTGCCGATTGCCGTTATTGCGCTACCGACACCCTTCTCAATCTTACCAAACACGGTAAGCACGGGGCCAGCCGCCGCCGCGATACCGACCATAGCCAGAACGAACTGCTGCTGTCCCGTATCCATCTTGGAGAAAGCGTCGGCAAGGTCGCCCACGCCCTGAATGAGCGGATCGCACGCTTCGAGCGCGGAAATAACGGCGTTGACTAGCGGCCTGCCGATGGAGATAGCAATGGAGTCAACCTTGTTCTTCAATACCTGTAGACGCGATGCCAAGCTCTCGTTTCGCTGGTCAACCTCGTTTTGGAGCGCTGTGTTCTCGCTCCACGCGGTGTTGGCACGGTCTACCGAATTGCGCAGCAAATCGCCAGCGTTGGCAAGTCGGCGCATGGTATCGGAGTTACGAACATTATTGATGCCGAGCTTTTCCAGCGTGACGTTCATATCCTCGCCGGAATCGCTCGTGCGCTTCAAGCCCTCCACCAATGCTTCCATGGCTTCCATGGGGCGGTTTCTCCACGCATCGGCGAACTGGTCGGCGCTCATGCCAGCGACACGGGCGTATTCCTCCACCACGTCTGAACCATTGGCCACGTTCTTAGAAATATCCTGAATGATACGGGTCATGGCTGAGCCGCCCGCTTCGGCCTTGATGCCGAGCGAGGACATAGCGCCAGACATGCCCAAGATATCGGCCTGCGAGAACTTGGCGGCGGTGCCAGCGCCAGCCAGACGCAGCGCCATAGCGGAGATATCGGCTTCGGTCGTAGCCAGGTGGTTGCCCAAATCAACGATAGTGGAGCCGTAGTTCTTGAACTGGTCTTGGCTCATTTGCGTGATGTTGGCGAACTGAGCCATTTCCTTGCCAGCGGTCTCGAAGTTCATGTTCGTTGCGATATCAAGGCCGCTCGTAACCTCGGCGAACGATTCGAGTTTGTCATGGGCAACGCCCAACTGTGCGCCTAGAGCTTCGATATTCAGCAGCGTTTCAGCCGTGACGGGCTGCTTGGTGGATAGGTTCTGTGCGGATCGCGCCAGCTTCTCGATTTCCTCGTTCGACATGTTCGTCGTCTTGCGAACGTTCGCCATGGCTGTATCGAACTGGACGGCGGTCTTTCCAGCGTATGCGCCGATAGCGACCAAAGGCACGGTGACGCTTTGCGTGAGCATCTTTCCGACCTTCTCGGTCTTGACGCCAGCGTTGTAAATCTTGCCGCCGAGTTCTGCCCACGCCCCGCCCTGCTTCACCAAATCGGCAGTGGTGGACTTAGAGCTAGCCGCAGACAGCGTGGTTAGCCGCCGTAGAGCCTTTTCCGCATTGTCTAGTTGCTTGCCGTTCCACTTGGCGTTTACGGCGATAGTGATTGACGCTTTGCCCATTATTCGGCTCCCACCAAATCAGCGACCTGCGCCACCTCGTCATTAACCTGTTCGATGATGTTTTCCTCGTCTTCGAGGATTGCCTTGAGCAACGCACGCGGCGTATCGCCCGTATGAGGAACGCCAGCACGCCTGCCAGCGCGCTTTCCCGTGAGGATGACCGCGCCGGGATTTGCGAACTCGATAACGCCGCCGCCCGGGTCGCTGGAGATGAACACAACGCCGTTCTGACGCTGCCTGAGCGATAGCGAGTTGGCGAAAGCGCCCGTGGGGTTGGAGCCCACGTGCGCGTACCCCTTCGCCTTGCTGAGCGTCGGCTTGGTTATCTCGACGATGCGCCGCTTTAGGCGTTTCGCCATTTTCTTGTCCACTAGGTTGAGCGCGGCAATTGTCTCGTCTAGGTTTTGAATCTCGATGGTGTACAAGGGTCACTCCCTGTATTGCTCCATCTCCCTTTTCGCCTTCTCGCGCTGCGCCCTAAGACGATCTCGCGCGTCCCCTATCGACTCCCCCGGCTTTCTCCACGGCTTGCCGTTCTTCGCTTCTTCGAGCGCCTGCACCAGCTCCATGTCAAATAGCATCTGGTCAAAGACGTTTGGGAAGTCGTACGCCAGGTCGATAAGCTCGCGCACGCCAGACCCGGAGAAGCGCCCTAGCGCAATTAGGACTCGTCCGAGGGTGCCGTAGGGTTTTCGGTGCCGTCCTCGGTTGCGCCGTCCTCGTCCATCTCGACGTCGTAATAGACGGTCACCTCGTCCATGAGGTCGAGAACGAGCTCCTGCGTAATCTGGCGCGGGGCGGGAAGTTCCACCACGGGGTGCCCAGCCGCCTTTGCGCTCAGAAAGCCCCAGAGGGCAATCCAGATGTTCGTCTGCATGTTGCCAACCGGGTCAGCGCCTTTGAACAGGTAGAGCTTGGCTCGGTTCAATGCGCCCTGGCGGGTCTTGCACCTATAGATTTCCTCGCCAGTCTCGGGGTTCTCAAATCGGAAGATTTCGTTTGCCATTGCGGTTCTCCTTTCAAAACGGCTTGGCGTGGATAATCGCGCCGCGTTCCCCCGCTGAATCGGCATGAAAAAGGCGCGACCGTAGCCGCGCCCGTTTGGTTATCTGTGACCGCCGTTCGTTAATTGTAAGAAGCAACCTTGTTGGTGAGCGTGATGGTCATGGGGGACTCGTCCGCGCCGGATACAACGGCGTTATCAGTGCTGAACTGAATGGATGCCTCGTTGCCGGATGGGTCAAGTTCAGGGAAATCTGCCGTGAAGGGCAGGTGGTTAGCGGAGAACTCAAGCGTCTGCTTGGGGTCATCAGTGTGGAAGAACTTGGCATACACGCTGCCGAACACGACCTTGCCTGAAATGTCGGTGGAGTCTTCAGAGCCGGTAATGAGCTTCTGGTACTCCTTCAGGTCATTGGGGATGGTGGTGACGTTCACGCCGAACTGGCACTTGCCCTCGGCAATCTCGCGGGAGGTGGCGCGACCAAGGGAGCGCAGACCGGAAACGTTGTTCTTAATGGTGAACGTGGCTTCAGAGACGAGCGCTGCGGCAGGGACTGAACCAGAAGCGTCAATCTTGAAATCGCAGTCGGTAGTGGTGTACTTGCCGCCAAAGCAGGATGCCTGAACACTGCCGGGGATGGATGCAAGACCTACCTTGCCGTCGATGCCTTGCCAAGAAGCGGACATGGCAAGGTGCTCGTTACCAGTGGCGGTAAAGGTCAGCTCGTCGCACTTGCAGCCGTCGGCGCGGGTGAAGCCGTCCATGCCAATCTGAGACCAGATGGTGAAGTAGTCGAGCACGGAGCCCATCGTGAACACGTGGGTGTAGTAGCCGGATGGTGATTCACCACTGCCAGCAACGGGGGTAGTCTTGACATTGCCGCACGCGGCAAGCAGGTACATACCGAGAACGTCGGGGTAGCACAGGGACTCAATCTTGGGCGTAACCTCGATGGAGTCAACGCGAGCATCGGACGGGGCGCGGGAACCGCACGTAACGTCAGTGGTGGCGATGGAACGGGACACGCCGAACGGGGAGCCGCCCGTAAGACCGTGCATAAAGGTTGGAGCGGTTGCGGGGGTGTCGCGGTCTTCCTGCTTTGCGATAGCGGCAAGGCCAATAGAGGGGTTGAGTGACATAGTTGCTCTCCTAGTCGATTACGGGGTCGATAGCCGCCTTGATGCGGACACCGCCCTCGATGGATGCCATGTACGAATTGCCCGATGGAGCGGTGCCAACGGACGAAATAAATGGCTGGGCGTGGTCGCATAGGCCGCCCAGCGTCTTGTCTGATGCGATGGAGGACATGATTCGCGCCATCCATTCCTGTGCTGTGGCGGTGGATTTCACGAGGGATGCGGTCTTAGCCCACAGCTCCACTCCCACAGAAAAAGTGATGGAGTAGCCGCCACGCGATGCACCAATGTAGGTGTTGGTTACAACGTCCTCGATTGAGTAGTCAGTTGCGATCTCGCGCACAAGAACCTCGAACGGCTGCTGTGTCTTGGCACCGCCGATGGAGATGTAGGGGTGCGGCTCCATATCGGATAGAGCCGCCTTAACGTCCTGCTCCACCCGCTCAATGCACTTTGAAAACAGATTCGCGTCCATCTATCGCACCTTGTAGTCTTGAAGGCCGTAACGCTCGATTACGGCGTTAACCTCGGGGATTGAGGTAGCCGCTCCGTCAACACCGCCGACAACGAACCGCATAAAGCCCAGGTCGGTATTTGCTGACGTGGCGTTATCTGGCATTGCGTGGTCTGTGAGATACCACGCCGCAAGCGAAACCACCGCGTTCTTGACCTCGGGCGGGGTTGGCTTCATCCCGCACTCCACTACCACCTCTGCGAACTTGTTAACGCCCAAATCGCGCACGTCCAAAAGCGACGGGTTGCAAACGCGCAGGTTCACGGGGTCACCGTCTTGGTCTTTCGCGGAAACGACCGAACGCATATCGGATGCCGTGAACTCGCCCAAGAAAACAAGCGAGGACGTGCGGCAGCTCGGGCGGTCGGTGACTCCACGCATGAGGACGGGCTGGAACACGCGGTGTGCTTCGCTCTCGATAACATGCTCGGCGCGGTCGATAGCATCCTGAATGGTTGCATCGTCCACGCCGTCAAGCAGGTTCTCGTCTGGGCGGTGGTTGAGTACGTCCTGAACGGTGCAGTAGCGCGTGGTAACGACCTCTACGGTCGCGCTGACCTTCACGCCGCTGTAGTCCCACACGACCTCGATAAGGTCTGGCGCGGTTCGGAGCGGAAGGGAGAACTTGCCGCCCTCCACCTCCACTTCTACTGGCTCGGCACCAGATGCGTAGGAGACCGTCGCGCTAGTCGGTTCACCTTCGAGCGATACCGTCTCGCACTGCTCGATTGAAAGTCGCGTCCTGCTGTCTGGTGCCAATGCCATTTAGAGCGCCCCCTAGCGACCAGCAACGCCGGTGTCGGCGAGGTAGGAGAAGGCCTTGGGGAAGGTGACCTTGAGACCGTACTGACCGTTGATACGGATGGTCTTCTCGTTGCGGATAAACTGGTCGTTAACAAGACCGACCTCAAGCGTCTCGCCCATCTTGGTGTAGAAAGTGGCAGCGTTGGGGAGGTAGACCATCATGCCGTAGGTGGTCTTCTCGGCGGAAGGCTCGCCCGTGGTCTCGGTGAGGTTCAAGTCCTCCACCACGTTAAGGGCCCACAGCTTGCCGTTGACCATCTGGTTGATGTAGCGACCGTTCTTGTCCTTCTCAAGGTTTACAGACTCGGCGACGTAGGGGTGCATACCGACGGTGGTGGGCACAAAGCCGGTGGAAAGGAACACGTCAGTAGCCATCTTGTAGGCGCAATCGGTGATGGAATCGCTAGCTCCCTTGGTGAACTTCTGGATGCCGTCATGGTTGAGGATGCCGACCATGCCAGTCTCGGCGTTGGCCTTAGCACCGTTGAGAACCTTTGCGCCCTTGGCAAGCTCCTGCATATAGAGCAGGGTGCCGTTAACGAGCGTCATAAGCTCGTTGTAGTCGTTAAGATTGTTCTCAAGCAGGGGCATACCGTTTGCGATCTGCTCCATGTGGAAGGAGCGCTGAGTCCATGCCATGCCAGACATAGCGATAGCATTGCCGGGAGTCCAGGTTGCTGCGGCGTTGGTGAGCTTGGTCTGGTCTGCCTCGTAGAAGCTGATGGAATCCTTGTCGGTGACGGCACGCGGCAGGGTGTTGTAGATGCCCAGCTTCGGCAGGTTCTGGGCGTACTGCTCGGGCAAGGAGTAATCGGTGTCCTTGTGCTCAGCCAGCTTGAAGTCCTGATAGGCATCGAGGGCAATGGAGGTGCCCAGCTTCAGGCCCTTGAACTCGTCACGTGCGCCAAGGACGAACTCACCGAGGTTCTTGGGCTTGAACTCCTTCTTGTTGCCAGCGTTGGGGTCAGCCAGCGGGATACCGCCGCCCTGACGAATCTTGTCCTCGTAGTCGAGGGCATCGGCAAGCTGCTCGTCAAGAGCCTTGTTCTCGCCCTTAATCTGGTTGATGGTATCGCGGTAAACGTCCTTGGCATCGCCCTCGGCAGCGTTAAAAGACTTCTCGGCTGCATCGAGCTTTGCGCGGTTCTCCACGATCTTGTTGTGAATCTGGATGGAAGAAAGCATTCTCTACTCCCTAGTACGTCAAAAACTTTCCGTTCACGCACACGGTTTTCGAGACGGCTCCCGTCTCCACCTTGTCGGCTCCCGACACGGCTTTACCACCGTTGTTGCTGTCAGTGATTGTGGGTTCGGTTTCCCCCGCGCCGTTTACGTCCACCACGGCAGTGGTATCTAGCAGGTCTTTCGGCGCATTCTTGAATCTCTTGGCCTGCTCTGGGTCGATGCACGCGGCAACGGGCTCCATCTCCACGATTGAATCGCAAAATCCGTTCTCCACCGCTTCCTTGGCGGTGAACCACGTCTCGGCATCCATGAGGTCTGAGATAGCGTCCTCGTCCTTGCCCGTCTTGCGCACGTACTGGTTAACGATGGTGGACTTAACCTTGTCGAGAAAATCGGCGGTCTTGCGCAAGTCGTCAGCGGTGCCGCCAGAGAAGGAATAGGGGTTGTGAATCATCATCAGCGCGGAATCGCCGATGACCACCTTGTCTGCTGTAAGGGCGAAATATGACGCAGCACTAGCGGCAAGTCCCTCGATGATGCAGGTTGACTCGCCCTGATAGCTACGCAGAAGCTCGGCCATGGTATTTGCGTCGAACACGTCTCCACCGCCGGAGTTGACGTGGATGGTGACCGCTTCGCCGTTGGCTTCTTTAAGCTCGTTGGCAAACTTGGTGGCGGTCATATCGGTTTCGTCCCAGCCGTCACCGATGAACCCGTAAACGTTAATGTCCCTCATGCTCGAAAATCTCCTTAATATCGGCTTCGATGTCGTACTCACGCCGCGCCAACAGGCAGGCGTTGGCGTAGGGCTTAAGAACCTTGGTTGCGAAAGCGCGGGTCTTCTCGGTGTCTCCAGCTTCGGAGATGCGCTGCTTGATACGCTCAACCATGTCATCGTGGATTGAATTCATGGCATCGCCGTTGCCGTCACCGCTGTAGGGCGCTCCACCCTCGCCAGAAGCGCCGGGGTCTTTCCCGTGCGTGGCGGTAATGGTCAGCTCGCCCGTTTCGGCGTTGAGCAGGTTGTAGGAAGAGGGAATAAAGAGAACGTCCAGACCCTCCACGGGCGGCAAATCCTCCTTGGCGCGTACCTCGGCAGGCATCATCCAGCCAGAGAAAACAGCCGCCTTGTAGCCCTCCATGCGGTCTCGGTAGCCGCCGCGCAGAAGGCCGTTCATATCGAATTGCACGTAGCAGTCTTTAAGGCCGATGCTCCAAAGTACGCTGGAGAACGCGCGTTCAAGCTCAGCGCACTCGGGCATGAGCGTCTTGTTGGCGAAGTTCAGAGCGCCCTGCTCGATGTTGGAGTACGTTGCATTGGAAAGGTCGAATACCTCCTGCGGGGGCACGGAAAGCGTTCGGCAGACCTGCTGCAATATCCACCGCTCCTGCTCCACCAGCGACATATCCACCATGGTTTGCGAGGTGGACTTGTATTGCAGGCCATGGTCGAAGATGCGAATCTTGCCGGAATTGACTATGCCTCCGCCGTCTTCCAACTGCTTCTTAAGATTCTCAAACTCAGGTTTCTTGAGCGATTGGTCAGTCTCCAACCAGCCGGGGAAATTGCCCTCGCCGTTCAGGATGTGCGAATAGAACTTCTCTAGGTCAACGGACAAGCCGACCTCGTTGGCGGCAAACTCGGCAAGCGAGCGCCCGTGGAGACAATCGGAATCGAGGATGGGAGATTTGACCCACACGATCTCGTTCTCTAGGTATCGTCCAGGCGCGGTGAACTTATCGCCGCCGTAGTTGAACACGTGCGAGCCGCCACGGATGATTTCGATACCGGGCGTTCCCGACATGGGCCAAAGCGCCACGATACGCGCGTTGCGCCACTCCACGCGCACGAACGCCTCGCCCTTTAGGTCTTTGGTCATATCGAGCCAGCGGATACCCTCCTGAGCGGACATGAGCGGGTTCCACTTGGTGCGCAACAGGGTTTCTAGGTCTTTCGCGGCACGCTTGGCGGCTGGTTTCCTAACGCCGCTATCGCGCTCGTAGACGTGTACGGGAAGTGCCGCCAAAGGTCGAGCCTTAGCCAGCGCACACGCACGGTAGGCGTTGGAGTAATAGGCTTCGAGCTTCGCTGCATCACGGTTGTAAACGTCCTTGCCGTCATAGTTCACGAAGTCGTATTGGATTGGCGGTATCTGCACGCCAGCGAAATTGAAAGCGCTGTACAGAGCGCGTGACGCGGCTGCGGTGATTCTGTTCTTTAGAGACATGCACGCTCCTTCTATCCGTTGCGTGCATGGTGCTATCGCTGTCCCCCGCGCGAGAAAATGGAGGGGGAAGGGGGCGGGGTTGGCGAAAGGAAGATGAAACTCCAACCCCGTTGCCCGAATGTTCGCGCCAACGTCCCCCGCTACAGGTCGATAGTCCAGACGTTGGGCGATTCTTCCTCGTTGTTGTCGTAGGCCCACATAGCCATTGCCGCAGCTACCGCTGCGTCGATACGCTTTGACCCTTGCCCGTGCTTCACGGACGTGAGCCTGCGCCCGTATGCCTTTGATTCGCTAGATACGGCGTTGATGCAATGCGCCGCCAAGATGGGCGTATCGCCAAGCGATGCTATATGCGTGGATACTGCACGCGCCAAAAGCTCTGACGCGGGGCACATGATGGACGGCGTTTGCGGCACTTGCGATAGGTCGAAGTCGTAAGTTCGCTCTAGCCAGTTGGATAGGAACTGCATACGCGCGGGGTCGGCGCATATGAATGGAGCGCCGGGCTTTCTCGCCAGCTCTAGCAACACGTCTGCAACGGCGGTCAGATCGTAGACGGAACTCCCCTTCTCGGGCTTCTCCCAGCACCATTCGGCATATGCCCACCGTTCGTTTTGGCGTTGAGCCGCTACGATTGCCAACGTATCGCCGCGAACGGCACCGTCCAGACCAACGCAAAACCATTGGTTCCAGTCGATTTCAAGCCGTTCCGTTTTCTGGCACGCTGTCACGTCCCTGCGCTTCATGAACGGTTCTTCCACCTCGTCCATAGGCGTACGGTTGAGGTAGTAGCGAACAAAGCCGGGGCCGGGCGTTCCGTCCTCCAGTTTGTCGGATTCGTACTGCTCTTCCAGCTCCTCCATCGTGATACGCCCAGCTGCGGTAATCTTCTTCCAAACCCTGCGGTCGGCTGGGTTGTCTTGGTCTGTGATACCGAGCCAGCACACGTAGGCGTGCTTATCGCGCTTCAACTTCTGATAGAGCTTGAACAGGAAACCGTCACGGCTGCTGCCTGCGGTCGTGATACCGATAGTAAGGGCGTTCCACACCTTAGCCTGACCGGACGTGCCTGCTTTCCAAACAGCATCATCGCGCCAGACGTGAATCTCATCGCCGATGAGAACGTGGAAATGCTTACCCTGCAACGCCGCTTCCTTGTAGGGGTAGACGTGTATCTCCTGCCCCGTCTGTTCGTTGCGAATAACGTCCTTGTAGACCTTCCACTGTGCGCTGAGTGTTGGGTTCGCCTTGATGATGGTTGCGATATAGCCCTTGACCATGGCGGTATTTTCCTTGGAGTCTGCAACGATACCGTATTGACCGTTCGGTATAGCGTCCATGGTTGCAACGGTCAGAACCAAGCACGCCGCCAGCTGCGACTTGCCGAACGCGCGGTGAACGCCAATAAGGGCACGTCTATACTGTCTGCGAAACTTGCCCGTCTTCTTGTCAATCTCGCCCGTTCCGAACAAGGGCCGCCAGATATATTTCATAAGCCATTCAGTGACCTTGTACGGGCAACCGCATAACTCGGATTCGCCAGCATACGTGAGGAACGCTTCCGCGAAAACGCGCGTGCGCTCCACTTGGAACTCCCCCGCCTTGCTCAGCTTCTTAAACGGTGTGTGGTAACTCACATTCCACCGCCTAGCGCCGCGTCAATCTGCTTTGCGATATTCAGCTGAACGTTCGCGCTCATGCCCTGCGTCAAGCCCAACCTAGCGCGAGCCATAGGAGACAAACCCAAATCCTGCTCCAGCTTCATGGCCGTTTTCATCGCGTTGTCGCGAATCTTTAGGTACGGGTTCTCCTTGATGCGGATGCCGCCGAAAGCGTCCTCTTCCTCTACCGTGAGGTGCATGGTGCCGTCCTCGTCCATCAAGTGCCTTTGGCTCTCATAGACCATGGCGATGTTGAACACGTACTGCTCAATCAGCGGGGAATCGGACGCGCGAAAACTTATGCCAGACCCAACTGTGTTGTCCCATATATCGCTCAGAATCGGCGTTTTCGACACGCTCTCGGGCTTTACCAGCGCCCCGTCCTCCACTGTCACGGCGGTAGTGGTGGAAATATCGGCGGTGCTAGACCCGCGCCTTACCGCGAGCGCGTCGGGCTTACGTCCCCTCACAAGCCCACCTCCCTAAGCAGGCCCGCGATGCCGCGCGACAGCTCGGAACACATCGGACGGTACTTAATCGGTGCTGCCGTGGATGCCACATCGAAAAACGCGCCCATACCGCGCAATTCCACCGTGTTTCGCTCCACTGCTTTAGCCGAAACACATCCGCTAGCGGGAATACGGCTGATAGGCTCCATCTGCTCTAGGCACTCGGGGGTGCTTCCGCTCTCACCCACGTACACGCCTTTATTTCTTTTTCTAAATGCGTTTTTCCTGCAATTATCCGAACAATATCGGCTTGTATTGCGTCTTGCGGCGTATTTTCTGCCGCAATATTCGCACGTTCTTACTATCAAAATCGCACCTCCGTAATCGGTGCGAAAGATAGGTTGGCGTTCCCCCGTTAGCGTCGCATGGAACGCTAAATCGCTATTCCAATTTCGTGCGCATAAAAAAATGAAGGGGCCGCGCTGGGTAGCCGTTGGTGGTGTCGTGATTTGACCCTCCCCACTACCCCGCGTGCGGGGGCGCGCGCTCGCGTGGGCGCAGGTGCGCGCGTATGTGCTGGCATGGGCGCGTGCGTGTGTGCGTGGGCAGGCGCGTACGTGGGCAGGCGTGCGCGTTTGCGCATGGGGATACGCGCGTTAGGTCGTGGGGATAGGTGCGATCGTGTAGGCGCTCGCGTCTCGTCCTGGTATCCGCGTTCGCGCTCACGGTCGTACGCTGCGCGGCGTGGCTCAAAAGTTTTTTATGAGTGTTGACCTGCGGTTTTGTTGGGTTCTGAAAAGTTTTTTGAAAATTGTTGTTGACATGCCATCGCATACGGTGGCAGACTGTAGCCACACAACGAGCCACCGCAACAGGTGGCAAACCAACCACCACGGAAGGATGTGAAGACATGAGCACACGAGCAGAGCGCAGCGCATCCAACCGCGCCGCACATGCACTCAAGCGCGCAAAGCTTGAAGAGCAGTGGGCGCTCGCCGCCGCCGAAAAGCAGGCAGATCGCAAGCGCCGCCGCGATGAGAACCGCGCGGCATGGTGGGCGCGCTATGGCATGGCAACGCCTGGTATCGAGCAGTACGAGCAGGCCGAGCAGGTCGAGCATAGCGACCACGTGACCATGCCCGAGGTAACCGAGGATAGTTCCATCGTTGCAGCGAGCGCCACGAGGTCAAGGGGCGAGGCCGGTCATTGGTTTGTCGAGATGAACGGCGTCAAGTGCGGCACTATCTCGTGGAGCAACACGCCGCTCGTCTACGAAACGCCCGACGGCGAGAGCCTGCCATGCGAGACCGAGGAGCAGGCGCGAGGCCTTGCAGAGCTGTACGCGATGGATTACGCCGAGCGTTCGAGCGCGATAGCAAAGTTCAAGCCGGGCATGATGTTTGGCGACCGAGAGATCGTGAGCGTCGCGGCAAAATCCGTCACAGTGCGCCGCATTGGCTACGCCGACAGCGTCAAGCGCTACAAGATCAAGCGCAACAGCGAGCGCGGCGATTATATCTCCACCAACATTGGCGAGCTTTACGCGAGCCGAGCGGCATAGCGACGAATCCGACACACATAAAAACGCCCGGCGCAAGTACCACCAAAGCGCCGGGCATAGGTCAAAGTGAGAAAGGACTAAGACCATGAAGAAGATTAACACACATGAGCTGTATTTGGCAGTGTTGAACGACTGCAACGAGAAGCCTGAGCGCTCCGCCTGGGGTCGTGGCGTACAGACTTACGCAGTCGAGATCGCGGAAACGCTAGCAGACCAGACGCGCGAGGTCGAGCCGACAAGAGCAGCAATTGAGCACATCGCATTGAATGGTGCGCGCGATTGGACTCAATACAGCTGGGGCGGTTGCTCGCTTATCTATGACGAGGATATTGCAAAGTCGCTTTGCCCTCCGTCCACGCTCAAGCGCAAGCACAACGGAGCGCTGCCGCCGAACAGCTGTGAGGAATGGCTCGATGTGCAAGCCAGGGCGCTAATGCAGGCCTGCCGCCGCGTCTGCCGTATTGCCAAGGCGCTTAAGGTGGTGGCCTAAATGGGCGTAGATCTGTTCGATATTGTGAACTATCCCGTCTGGAAGCTATCGCTGCTAGTCATAGGAGCAATGGCACTTAGCTACGTGTACGGCTGGTTTATGGCATACGAGAAGTTTAACGAGAGGAAGCATTAGACATGGGAAACATCATCGTTGAGGACGAGAGCGAAAAGGTCATTTACTACGCCAGGAACATGTTCGATTTGGTCGATAGCTTGACCGATAACGGATTGACCGCCGCCGAGCTTGAAGCACTGGCGTTTGTCGTGGCGGCAACACATGACACGCAATACGACTACGCATCTAGGCATTTGAGCAGGCTTCTAGGCTATAACGTCAAGATTTGGGTTGGGTTTATATCAGACCAGCCATACATCAATGAGCTGAGCTAGACGATCCGGCACACTGCCAACTTGTAACGAGTTGGCAGACTGCCGCACCGTTTACCGAAGCGGAGCGTAACGAGAAGCGCGAACGGATAAACTAGAGCCATTCGCAAACGAGAAAGGACAGACCATGACCGCCAACAAAGAACTCTGCTTTACCGTTTTCGAACGCGAGATTACGACTTGCATGGAGGGCGACCGCGAGGAATCGCACGGCTGGGACTGCGGGGACGAGCTGAACGTAAGCGATACAGACTTCGAGGGCGTTGTGTCCACCGTCCGCAAATGGGCCGCGGAGGACAGCGTAGAGGTATGCCGCACGCGCCACGGCATCGGATCCATGACGCGCTCAGTCTATGACGTATGCGCATGGTGCGAAGACGGCAAAGGCGGTTTCATGACCTGCGATCTGGACGGGAACAGGAGCGAGGATAGCGTGTATGTGCTTGATGTTCTCGACTTGCACCCCGAGTACCGCGAAGCATGGGACAAGGCGAAGCATGATTATTACAAGTTCCTCGATTACGAGGGCGAGACGTTCGGACAGGTCGCGGATTATATCGAGGGCGAGTAGCCATGACCACACCAAAAGGCGTGGCACGCTACACAGACCTAGAAGGCACACCGTTTGAGATATTCGAGGTGCCCGACAAGGCTGACCAGTCGCTTGTGGTTACCGACCCATCCACCCATCCGTTCGGGTTCCTGCTTCAACACAAGCAGTTCGAGAACCCAGAACTCACGTGGAGCGGTGAGATTGAGCGCGAGGTTGTAGCCGGACTGCTGCGCATGGACGAGAACGCCGAAGTCTGGGCCGATGCTTGGGGATGGTGGGCGCTCGACGTTTACCATCGCTGCAAGCGCGAGGGCACGCTACCGGAGCCGAAGAAGAAGCGTCGCAGGAGCGCATAGGACGAGAGGGAACCATGGAGAACGAAACAAAACGAGTGAGCCATAGCGAGGTGCTAAAGGCGCTCATGAACGACAGCGACAAGACCGCCACGGATATTAGCCGCGCCTTGGGTCTGAATCGCTCTTATGTGACCAACACGGCAGCGCGGAATAACGTTAGGGTCGAGACGCTGGCGACAATCGCCGCCGCATACGGTTACGATCTGGCGCTGATTGACCGCGAGACGAACGAGACGCGCTATATCATCGAGCCGCCGAAATAGGTACAAGGGACGAACGAGAAGCCCGAAAAAGAAAAAGCCCCCGTAGCGTAGTGCTGCGGGGGCGATTTTGTTTGGCGAACGAGAGACGTTATTTAGTGCTGTGGATTAGGCTGCGCCATGAGTTACGGACTTCGCAGAACTTGGTGTAAAGAATTTTCACCTGCGTTGGGGTCATATCAAGTGCCCAAGATACATCGAGTATGTTCCAAGGGTCTTGATCTATCCGCTTCATGAGGAGGTAGACCGAACGAATGTAAGAGAAAAACTCGACAGCGCTAATGATAAGCAGCAGCATGATACCGACGATGATTGTTGTTACAAGGGCTATGACAACGGAGTTAATAACCAATTTATCCCCTTCCCGCCGCGCGTCTGGCGGCATCAATTCGGTTATGGCACGACACGCAAAGCAGCACGAGGTTATCCGCGCCGTTCCCTCCACCCTGTGAGAGTGGGCGGATATGATGCACTCCAGCACCGGTAAGTATCCAGGACGAACCGCGACGCTTGGCGCACACCTTGCCGCACGCCGCGCAGCGCCCGCTCGAGCGCTGTATTGCGATTTGACGGGCTGTCTTGTACTCCTTGCGTGAATACTCGGAACGCCACGGGTTAGCCTGCTTGCGGGCTTTTTCTTGGCTCTGGGAGCGCTTTCCATGCGAGCGAAAGGAACGAGAGACGCGTTTACAGCGTGGGCACGACGCGCCGGAGTATGGCTTGCCGCATATGGGGCACATCGAGCTAGGCATAGACCCTAGCCGTTCTATATGCGTCCTCCTTGCGGTTGAGCGCTCGAACGTCACGGTAGCAGTACTGGCAGAAGCCGGTCACGTTGTACGTGTTCCTGCCGCACATGGGACAAACGACAGGCTCGCTCAAGTGTTCATGTCCTAGGCTGGTCTGTTCTTCCGAGACGCTGAACGAGAAGCCGCTATAGGTCTTCTTGCCGCTGCGGATGTAACGTTTCATCGTGGTCTCGGCGATGCGGTTTGCGCGAGCAGCCGCCGCGATGGACGGGTAGGTCACTCCATCGGAGCGCGTGACCTTGTATCCTACGAACTTCATCTTGTATCGCCTCCGCATGGAGCTGTGCTGGAATGACTTGAGCATATAGGCTCAACCTCCTTGCGTAGCTTTTTCAGGCAATCAATGGCCTTGTCTATGTCTGATAGCGTCTGGCCTTTTGACAAGCAGCGCCAGACGTATTTGAACGTACAGCACCACCACCAGACGATGATTGCCGAGTGGTTAAACTCGTCCCTCCACTGTTTGATAGCGGAGCGCATGGCACGGGTAGCTGTGATAAAGCCGTCACCGAGATAATGGCGGGGGCAGTCGGAATCGTAGGTCAAAACCTTGTGGTCGTTGTCCTCCAGCTCCACTCCCATTACTTGCATTGCTCTCCCTCCATCTGGTTGCGCAACCTACGCGCATGGCGCTCGCTTATGCCAGACCTCATGGCTACCTGCTTGGTGGTCAAGTTCGGGTTTTTCAGTAGCTCCATTGCATTTAGGGTCTTGGGGCTTTTCGTTCCGCTCATTGCTCTACCTCCTTCGGCTCCCAGAAATTGCACCTGTTCCATGGCTTGCACTCGTGCGGCAGGTTTCGCCAGCACGTCAGATACTTGACCTCGACCACAGCGCTCTTGGTCGTGTGCGGGTTCTTTGCGAACTTGCACGTGGCACAACGCTCGCCCACCTTGCTAGGCATCAAAACCTCCCCGATGAACCGAAACCGCTATCGCCGCGCGAGGTCGAGGGCAGCTTGTCTACTTCCTCGAATGCAACGGAATAGTACGCTAGGAAAATGAGCTGACCGATTCGCTCGAACGGCTCCACCGTGTACGGCTCAGTTGACATGTTGACCAAAGCGCATACGATCTCGCCGCGATAGTCGCTGTCGATGATTCCTGGAGCATTGGCTAATTGCAGACCGTGGTTGATGGACAGCCCCGAACGGATGGCCTGCAACGCAAACATGCCGTGCGGCATGGCAAGGTGGATACCCGTACCGAACTTCACAATCTCGCTTGGGAAGATGGTCTTTGGTTCCGTGATGTTGGCTCGCATGTCGCAACCCGCATCGCCCACGCCATGAGCATATGACGGCTTGAGTTTCTTGCTGTCGAATTGCGCCTGAATCACTTGGATGTTTGGTGAGACTTTCATCTAATCTTCCTCACTTACGACAATGCCGCCTTGGATAATCACGCGCTTGCCGTTCAGGTCGAAAAACACTTCTTGGTCGTTGGATTCAAGGTCAATCTTGCCGTGCCAGCTTTTTATTTCCTTGCCCGTGTTGTCGTAGAGCGTGACCGTGCGGTCAAGGCCACCGCTGATATCGCTAGTGGCGCTCTTTAAACTACGGCTGCACGATGAGCACCCAGCCAACCCGCACACCGTGACGATAGCCATGACGGATACAATTAGGGCCGCGACGAACGCGACCCTACGCTTGGTGATATTCATTTGTTAGGTTCCTTTCTTTATAAGAAGACCCGTTTTTTCGGCGGGGCTAGTCAATTTAGACTGTCTTTATTTAGGAGCTGTAGCGCCGTATATAGCCAACCTTTTCATAGCTATAGCAGCCAGCAGCTTTGCTTGACGGGTTGTTGGGTGAATCCAGCAGGTCTACTCTGATACGCAGCTTTTCGCAGTAGTAAACCTTTGGCATGTGCTCACCGAATATCTCGCGGTTAAATTTCGTGCGCTCTTCGTCAAGCACGAGATAGCGGCACTCGCCGCAGTGAACGCGGTAGCCAGCTCTGTCATAAGCCATGGTTCACTACCTTTCTGCCGCACTGCGGGCAGAAGTTCCAGACACCGCTCACGCGATAGTGCTCATCGCTAGTGAATGTCATCAAAACCAGCCCCAAACATACAATCGTAGTCGCACTCCCAAGTCTCTCTGTCGCGGCTCATGGTCGCACCGTACCTCGGAGTACCGCCGTAATCGTCGCCCCAGAAATGGAAGTGCCATCCCAAGAAGTCAAACTCCTTGTCGTACTTGTCGGTGGCGTACCTCGTTTCGCCGTACTCCTCGTAATCGTCCCACCCGAACTTGCGGGAAAGGTCATCGAACGTGTATTTGGTCGGATCGTCCTTGCCGTCCTCCCATTCGTAGACCTCAGGCCAACCCTGCTTATAGCAGCCGACGCGGACACTGCCGTCTCCCATGACTCCATGGTGCGAGAACTCGAACCACTCGCAGCCGCCATGGTGCTTCATGATGTTCGCGTATATGCGGAGTCCAGTAGGCAATGAAGCCTCGTCGGTGTCGTATACGCCTACGTCCTCCTTGTCGGTTCTGCGCTCGCCGTTGAGGTACACGAACGCTCCGTAGTCGCTGTATGCCATATCTAGCCCTCCTTCTCAGCCAGCTCGCGGCGTTGCTCATAGGTAATCATTCGTCAACCTCCACAACTAGATCGCGTACGTCTATAGCCGTCTCTTCGGCAATGGAGAACAGGTTTCTTAGCGAAATGTTCCTACGATCGTTCAGTAGCTCGTTGAAATACCAAGTAGAGATGCCAAGAGTCTTAGCAAAATCGTCTTGCGTTAGGTCGTGGTCAATCAGATAGTGCTGGATGGCCTTCTTGTTGAGCACGTAGCTGTGTTTCGTCTTAGCTGTCATTGCACCCTCCTGTTCCATGCTTCGATAGCATCGGTTTTGTCGTCATAAATGGCTGACGAAGAATTGCAGTTCTCGCACCAAACGGAATAGCCTTCAAAGCAAAACTCAAAATCTTTTACAACTTCCACATCGGCACCGCAGAAGGGGCAGGGTTTCAGCTTGATTTTGTCGGTCATTCGTCCACCTTCTTCGTGAGGTCGCGCCCGCAGAACGGGCAGTAGTTTATATGGGCGCTCCATGCGTATGGAGGGTCTACGGCGATGATGTAGCCACCGGATTTAAGCGCGTCAATCCACATCTGGACTCCCTCGTCATCATCTCCGAAATTGAGATACGGTTCTCCGCAGTAGGGACAATCGTTAGGCATCGCACTCACCCCTCAGCTTGCGGATGCGGTCGAGAATGTCGCGCATGGCGACGCTTTCGCAGGTTCCGCCTTTGTCGGCGATGCACGATGAGCAGTCGCACGCGCTTTTGCCAAAATAGGCGCATGCTTCGTAATTCAGCGCGTCCGCGCCCCTGCCCAAGTCCTCCTCCAGCTCCTCCCAAGTGTCGGGCTTAGTTAGGCTAAGGTTGTGCGGTGAAAAACGTACACAGCTATCTTCAAAGACAACATCCCACCTGTCTTTGTCTGGATAGAACGTGTACCAATCGACTTCCCTTCGTTTGCCTTTCTTGTCGTACAGAAATTCGGTATCTAGCGGAATCTCGCGACCTTCCGCATCCTTGAGCAACTCGACACTCATTCGGAATCACCGCACAGACGGTGAACACGGACGGCAACGTCTTTGAATGCCGACATCGAGCATACGGAGCTCCCGTGGAACTTGCAGCCGTCGCAAAACTGTCCGGAGTGATTCGCATAAGCGCACGCCGGAATCGAGAAGCCGCAATTTGGCTTGAAGTTCACGACTCTGTCGAGGTCTTTCGCGAGCTGCTTGAGGCTGTCCGGCTTGTTGAGATAGAGCTTGCTTGGGTTAAACAACGAGCTGCCCGAGTGGACGCGCCATTTTTTCGAGACGATAAAGTAGGTCATATCGTCCACTCGTATTACGTTGCCATCCTTCTCGTACATCACCTTGACGTTCGATGGGATAACGTTCCCGTCTGCATCGTCCGGTAGATAGATTTTCATTTGGTTTCTTCCTTTCTGTCGTTGTCGCTATTTGGCGCTTGCGATCTAACGCGCCATCGAGTGCATGGAATCGTGGAGCTGTTCGACTTTTGCCAAAAGCTCGGCTGCATCGCATGTGTCTACGCTGTCGCGCTCGTTGAACTGAATGCACCGATTGATAGCGGCTTCGAGCGTGTTCGGGTAGCACTCAATGGCTACAAGGCTCCTGCCGTCAATGGGGCTTTTCTTCATCTTTGACTTGCCGTCCCATCCATCGGGCGCGACTTTGTACATCTGATAGCACCACTGGTTGGACTTTAGGAACTCGTAGTTTCCGAACCTCATTTGTTATCTCCTTTCTCTGTTCGCTAGATTTGCCGTTCTGCGTGCCAGCAACGCCGCTGACGGCGAAAAAACCGCCTAATCCTAGTCGGTAGCCGCGCCGTCCCTTATGGCGTTGCGGAACATCAGTCCGCGTAACTTATCGCTTCGCAGTCATTCAGAAATTTCGGAGAAAACGGTGAGGACTTGCGGTCGAACCGCTTCTCGAAAAAATCCATGCACGTGACGCATCCCTCTTGGCGGTTTGACGTGAAAAGCTGGTTCACCTTACAGTCTGAGAAGACACTGAGACGTTTTTCAACATCCTCCAGCGAGTACCCCCACCTGCCGCCGTATTCATGGCACATCGCTGTGTTATTGAAGTCTGTTGATTTGGATACGAGGGCATCGCCGCAGCAGCACTTGCACTTGCCGATGTGATGCAAGTCGTTATCCGCGATACTGTATGGAATAGCGTAGTATTCGAGGGCTTTGACTGTCTCGCCGTATGCGTCCACCCTTATTTCAGGTTTTAGATTCAGCAGCCCCATTTGCGTGAACATGCCCTTTTCGAGGCCAGTTACATCAAGCACGCGCTTCACGTGATCTTGGTTCTGGGGAACCAGCTTCAATCCTTCAATGGTAAAGTGATCTGCATCCTTGAACATCTCGACAATATCCTGACCGCTGATTCCGGGTATAAAAGGCTGGATGCGGATGCCGACTCTAAAACCATTCGATTTCAAGCGGTCAAAGAACCTCTTGCGCTTCTCAATCGATGGGACGTTCGGCTCAAGCCTAGGATAGTCGATAACGTTGCTCACGCTCAGCTGGAATGTGTGCAACGACGGGTCGGGATTACACTTGTATATGGTGTCCGACTTCGTTGAGAACAGGATGCTCGCGCCATACTGCCTGGACAGCTCGATGATGCGCTCGGTAACGTGGTATTGTTCCTCTGCGGGCTGGAACGGGTCGCTCATTCCTCCGCAATGCCACGTTATGCCGGAGGCTATAAGAGAGTCTATGAAGTTGCGCTTGTCATACTCTCCATCGCCGAGCACACGTTTCAACCTGCGCTCGAGCTTCGCGGTATCGCCTATCTTAAGGTTTTTGCCGAACTCCATAATCTTGCGATTGTTAGCGAAGCAGTACGAGCACCCGAACGAGCACGTCTTATAGCTGTCGATGCGAAGCGGTAGTCCGCAAATCGCAAACTTGCTGCTCGCCGACATGCAGTCAAACTTTGGTGGCATAACGCCTCCTTATTTAGTTGTCGATAGCTGAATTACTGATATGCCGTTTTCGCTTGCTTAGGCTGCGCTGACAGCTAGATAACCGCCCTACCCTAGTCCGTGTAGGGTCAAGCCAAGTCGCGCCTTGTACGCGCTGAAAATCGGTTATTAGCTTTCCTCCACCTCTGGGGAAGAGGTGCGGTTGAGAACCTTGGGGCGCAGCTCCGCGCAATCGGCGCTCGGATAGGTCGGAGCTACTACTTTGCGGATGTTCGCCGCGCATACCGCAACGCCGTAAGCATTAGCCATGCTTGTTCGGTCTGTTCCATGCGCTATGAACGAATGGTACAGTTTGTCCACCCTATCCAACGCCCTCTCCCACGATCGGCAGCGCTCGCGGTACATCTTCATGCGGTCGCGCGTCTTGGATAGCTTGCTTTCAAGCCCTCGGCAATGGCGCTCTAGGCTCGCGTATCGGCGCTTCAGGTCGGACAGCTCTTCGGCGTAGCTCAGGGCCAGCGATTGGTAGTCCTGCATCACTCATCACCGTTAAGCGTCTTGGTGAGCTTGTCCACGCGCTTCTTGCAGTTGAGCCGTTCGGCGGCAATCGCCACCTCAAACGACATGAACCCGCGCTGATTGCTCTCGATGATTTCGATTCGCTTTTTCAGCTTCAGCATTTCATCATCCACGAGAAGGGCGATAAGCATGGCAACCTCAGCGCAGAATCTCGCCAAATACACACCATCGAAGGTCTTGAAATACAACACGGCACTAGTCACGGCTGCAATGGTGACAATCGCCTTAGCCAGCCATAAAGCGTACTTCGCATACTTGCTCATGCGAACTCCTTTTCTATTGGGTTGTTGGTTGGTTGTTGGGGTTTGTAACGATGTAACGTTCTATTTCCTATTCCCATATTTCTATATATATATTTTTATTTTTAGAAGTTGGGAATTGGCGGCGATTTGAGCGTTACATCGTTACATAGGCATATCTACCTGCAAAAATCTTGTAACGTTTTGGGTTTTTCAAACGTTACAAATCGGTCTCAAACGTAACAAACAGCGAACACACGTACTACTCTTGTTGAGTTGTCAACACGTGCAGCTCGGCTTTCAAGCGTGTTTCCGTTTTTAAGCGTTACGTTCTCTTTGACCTTTGCAGTCCATGTTCTACGGGCGTAAGGCGAGCGCTCACCGCTGTCATCGCACCATTGCTTGTATTCGCCGTACACGGTTTCGATAGAACGACCAACAAGCTGTTCGCCAGTGATGCCGCAATCAGCAATCCACCTGACAACGGAATCGTTGTTAAGCCTGACCTCTTCCACCTCCGCCGCCATATCGGGGATGGTGGTGAGCGTTCCGCGCCGAATCAAGTCACCAAGCGCCATAAGCCCCAGCAGCGCCCCGCGCTCAAGGACTTCCGGCTGTGATAGCTTCTCGGCTATGTGCGGATCGTATCCTTCCGTACCCGGTGAGAACCGCCTGCGGAACGGGATGAAGGCCAGGCGCCTGAAGATGCCGTCCGTGGTATCCGAAAGGCGCGGAACCGAGTTCATGGAGAACACCATAGACGCGCTCGGTCTGAACTCATAGCCATCGCCGTTCTTCACGTCCGTGTAGATGGCATCGCCAGTAACTAGCTTCTTGAACATGGATAGCTCGTCACCGCGTAGGAAGCCGTCCGGGATATCGTCACCGAGGTTTGCCAGCTTACCTACTACACGCCCTGCCTGGAACCTCTGGCCCAAGGTCGCAATGTCCAGACTTGACGTGTTCTCGGTTCCGAGGATAGACCTCAGCCAGTTCAGATAGGTCGATTTGCCGTTGCTCGCCTTGCCGCTCGCGCCTCCCGCCTTTCCTATGAGCATGGGCGATTGGCTGAGCACGCGCCGCGAGCACATGCAGGCGCCTATGACCTCCTGCATAGCTAGCAGCGTTGCGCTGTCGCCGTTGCTGATGGATTCCAAGAACTCGTCGGCGGCATTGCGCCCGACGCTAAAGTTCAAGTTGACGGGTAAGGTTGCGATGATATACATGGACGGGTCTGGTTCGACCTCGCGTTCCTCCAGCACGTCATAGGTGCAGTTGGCGAACTGCACGTAATAGCCGCCGTCGAACTCGCGGTCGCTCGTCACGCTGGGCGCCATGTCCATGATGTAGCTGGCGACTTCCGCTTTGTCCTGCTTCTTTGCATCGTCGGCGAGATGTAGCGTGCAACGGTTGATGGCGCGTGTTCCGAACTCCCATTTGCGACCCGTCCACACGGCGGGTGCGCCGTCTATTTTTCGGGCGTGGTTCTCGGACATCACCATCTTGGCAAGCTCGTTAGTGAGGATGCCGCCGCGCTTGCCGCGCGGTGCCGCCCCTCCACTACCACCACTGGAATGCCCGGGTGCGCCGACGGTACGCCCGTCGTCACTTGGTTTGTATCCGATGCCGCCGCCCTGCTCGTACTTGCACGCGCTCTTTACGATGCGGTCGATATCGCGCGAGTCCATGGGCGGCTTACAACGCATGAAGTTCGCGCCAAGCACTGCGTTATGGATTTCCTCGTCCGAGCGCCCGATGCTTCTGAGGTGTGACGCATAGCGGAAAAGCGTCTTGTCGCGCTCTCCAGACTTGATTTCGGCTGGTAGCGAAAACTTGCCGTTCTCCTTGCGCGCGTTCACCTCGTCCGAACCGTTGCGCTGGATGTAATCGAGAAAATCGTAGACGTTATCGTCCGCTGTGGCTATGTCCACTTCCCAAGGCGATGCGATCCATTCGTACATCTGACCGTTAGGATGGATGGAGCCAGCCGCGACAACGAATGAGCCGTCACAGCGAACATCCACGCCCAAGGTCGAGTTAGTAGATGGATGGATGTTCGTCCTGCCCGTCCTAAAGAAGTAGTGCCTGCCGCCGCTGCCGGTGACGGCAATGGGCGTGTCGGGCAACTCGCCGTGGGTTGTCTCCCACTCCTTGAGCGTCGCAAGCCCGTCCTTGGAATCTGACACATCGAAATCAAGGACGAGCAGACCGCCGCTCGGCGCTCCGCACGTGATTCCGATGTTGGCGTTCGGATGCTCAGTCCAGTAGTTGATTACGTTGTCCGGGTTGTCCGTCCAGTCATTTAGGCCGTGGCGTGCCTCAGATGCCGGGACTTTGCCGCGCGGGGCCACCGGAAAGACGGCGAACCCGGCGCGAACGTATGAAAGCGCCGTCCTTCCCAGCTCGGATAGGCGCGATTCGCGTTCATCCATCGTATGGAACTCCTAGAATCTCACATATCCGGCGTGCCGTGTCCCGCTTGTAGCAGAACTCGAACATGACGCCGTGCTCCTTTTCGAGCGTGCCGATGATACGGGCAACGGTGCGCCCGTTCATCGGCTTGCTTCGGTACTTGACGCATTTGCTACCGCGATCAAACGGGTTGCATCTGCGGCATTTGCGGCAAACGTAGCTCTTCCATTGGTACAGCTTCGAGCGGTCGTTGAACTCGGGGTGTTCCTCCACGAGTATTACCAGGCGGTAACCTTCTGCTCGCGCCCTGTCGCACTCGCGGACGAACCTCGCGTGGTCGCGCCCGATGTTCCCCGCCACCTCCTGCACATCCTGCTTGGTGTCGATGGAGATATTTGAACCTTCGAGCATGTAATCGCCGAAAGGTAAGGCGGTAGCCCTAGGCGCGAACTCCACGCCATGGGCTACCATCCATTTTTCTATGTTGCTGTGCTTGGACTTCTGTTGCCGTGAATCTTCGATAATCACGATTAGTTGAACGGGATGGGGCCAGCGTAGACGTTAGCCGCAGGATCCGCCACCGCCGCAGGAGTAGTGGATGGGGCGGCACCACCATCGAGCTTCTTTGTATCTCGGGGCTTCACCTTGCCGTCGCGCACGTCCTGAACGGGCACGACCTGACAGACGTCAAGGCGCTTCTTGACCTCGCCGTTGGACTCGTACTCTTCCTCTTGGAGGTTGATGCCGACGAGACGGTTGGCGAACATATCGAGACGGCCTGCATCCCACGCGGCGAACGGTTCAAAGCCGGGGTTGGATGCCTGGATGGCTTCGAGACGGCCCTTGAGCATACCCAACGCCGTGTCCTTGTAGCTCAAGAAGAAGTGGTGGGCGTAGGGGTGCGCCTGTCCCCAGTCATCGGAGTAGTAGTTGGCGAACTCGCCCTCGGCAATGTCGAAAACGGCTTCGACATACTGCTTTGCATCGTTGTCTTCGAGCGACACGAGACGTGCGACATAGCCGCCAGGCGCGGGTCGCTTGAAATCGCCCCCGTCTGCGGTCGCGGTCACGCTGCCCCAGTTGACGTTACGCATGTTGATTCCTTTCCGCTACGCTTCGTAGCTTGTTCTCAAAAAGGCGGTCGCGCTTATCGAAACATTGCGGTACCTCGCCAAGTGCCGCTCTTAGAGCGTCAAAGGCTCGGTCTGCCGCCACGTCCGGGTCGCAACCGCCCTGTATCAACTGTTGGTATCTGTCCTCGCAAAGACGCTCCATCTCCGCGAGGGTTTCGTTATCTACGCGCATTCCTGCTTACGCTTTCTGAGGGCGCCGCCGTAGAGCAAAGAGTTGAGCCATTCATATTTGTCTGGCTCATTCTCATACAGCAGTGCATCGCACTCGGCTTTGGAAATCGGCGCGTAGTCGATGAACTCTTTGTTCTCGGCGCACGCGATACGGATTATTACGGTTGCAACGTGGTCGTTCACGATTACTCGCTTATTATCAATGGTCACGTTGTCGCGCCTAAGAGTTCGTTTTAGATCGCACTTGAACTCTGATGATGTATAGCCAACATCGTTATTTCTAACGGTGTTGAGCATGATGGCGTTAACCACGTCTCTTACCGCTTGGTTCGCGTACAGTTCCTTAGCTCTATCAACGCACTTGGACACATCGCGCACACGATTCTTGCGGTTCTCTTCCTTGTCGGAGGAATAGCCGCTACTGTCGAACTCTTCTTGCGTAAGTTCTTCTTCTGAATGCTCGTCACAATCGAACTCATAGCTATCAGGCATTATTCTTCACCCCCGATAAAATTTCGGATGCCCTTGTCGATTAACGCGAGGTCATTAGGCAACTTTGGCGTATCGAAAATGCCGCAGCTCTTTGCTGGCGGCTTATCGTCAACGATGAACACGTGTTCACCCTCGATTACCTCGGACAAGATGCAGACGTTGACCATGCCAAGAAGGTCGATTTTCTCGTTGACCATCTTTCCCATGAGTTTTGGGATGATGTTATTGAAAGCGTCGGAATCGGTGTGCATGGTGATGTACACGATCACATCGCTAGGCAGCTCGTTGATGAACTCGACCGTGTAATAGACCTCGGCGGCGATGTTCTTATAGATGGAGTACTGGTCTTTGTCTCCGATATGCTTGATGAACAAATCGGTAACGCAGTACCCGAAATCATCAACAACGACCGTCTTGTATACGTTAGCGTACTGCTTGATGATTCCGCGCAAGGCTGCAAACTCTTTGGTGCGTGCGAACTTCTTGCCGCCGCGAAACGGCAGCATGGTTTTTTCGCACTCGATAAGCCCGTAGGAATTAACGGGCATGTTGCGCATCGAGTAGGTCTTGCCAGAACCGGACGGCCCTAGGATAAGCACCGGTACGCCCATCAGTTACACCTTCTTATTGAAAAATCGTTGAGCAGCGTCAATGCGTCCAGCGATAATGCCGAGTTCAAACGGGTTTCCGTGGCATTTGTCCAAATCTGCTGTGATATCAATCGCATCAAACAATTCGTCCTTGTTGAACGAAAAATCCAGATGCCTTTTTGCATCTTTTCCAATTTCAGCAAAAGCCAAAGTTTTTTTGTGGCTGTGCTTTTGCAAAAGCCCAGGCTCAAACTTCATTCCATTCAGCTCGATAGGCTTCAAAAGATAGAGTTCGCGTGGTTCCTCCCAGCACACTCCAAACGTTTTTTTGTCGTATGCCTTGGAGAGATACTTCGAAATTTGTACGATGATGCTATCTTCCATTACTCCACCTCTCCCGTAAGCAGCGCGGCAGCGGCAGCACCGAGGTTGTTCCCCAGGGCTTCAACCACCTTGGGAAGCTGTACGCGGACGGTCGTGCCAGTCATCATCGGCGGCTCACAACGCTCGACAAGCTCGCAGCCATCCGGCAGCTCTCCATCCGCAACGGCGGCATCCAGAACCAAATCGGGCTCGATGGAGACAAGGCGGTTGAGCGTATCCAGTCCACCATCTGATGTGCGCAACCACTCCACGAACTCGGGAGCAGACTTGAGCATGGGATACTTGCCCACCTTCTCCTTGGTCATTCGCGCCGAGATCGTGCCAACCTTCTGACCGTTCACGGTGAGCTGCTTCTGGGTAACGCCGTTTACCATAAAGTCATCGCGCATCTGCGCATCGACTTCCTCGCGTACCTGCTTCTCGGCCTGCTTCACGGCCTTGCCGAAAGCGGTGATGACCGCAAGGCGCTCTAAGTTACTCACGTTCGGCATCGCTAATCACCTCGCAGACAACAGGCTCGGACACGATGGGGAACTCATGCACGTGGCAATCGTCCTCGCCGCCGAAAAGCGCACCGTTCGCGCCCTTGCTCACGGCAAGCGCCGTCTCCCTGTCCTTGAAAACGCCAATTGGCGTGTAGCCTTGGCTCACGACATAGACTTTCATATTCATCTTCCTTTCGTTTGGGGCTACTCGTCCCTTTTCCTGCGCTTCTTCTTCTCGCGCTGATATTCCGACTCGGCTGCTCGCTCGCTTCTCCCCTCGCGCATGGCCTGTGCCTTGCGCTTCGTCCAGCAGGTTGGGCAGAAGCCAGCCCTGCCAGCCACCGTGCCGGGTCGAGCTTCATAGCATCCGCATTCGATACACTTGCGAACTCCATGCTCGGGGTATTTGCTTAGCGGGAACTTCAGGCACCTGTAGGCGTGCATCCTCACGGCCTCGGGGCTTCGGTAGTAACCCATGCCCTTTAGACCTTCGGAAATAAGCACGTATCCATCGGTGCGGTGCTGGGATATATACCTGTCCTCGGCATCGCGCCAAAAGTAGGTGGACTTGTTACGCGCACGCTTAACAACTCGCGCACGTTCCACAGAATCAACACGATAGTTCTTCGTGCGCTTCGGCATTAGTTCAGCACCCCCGCGCGGTACATGCGCATGATTCCACGCTCGGCATCGCGCTTGGTAGCGTTGCGACCGAGACCGGTAATCGTCTTGCGCACCCATACCGCGCCAGTGGAGCCGTAATTGCCGCCGTCCATCAACTTACGGGCGTACCAAACGCCGCCCCTCTGCTCCGCAGTCCATCCGAAAAACGACATGGCCCTCCTAGTAGTACATGCCGCTCGGCGCGGTGCCCTCGATTCTTCCAGCGATAGCGAGCAACATAAGCAGAACGACAGCGCAAATAATGCTTTGCTTGCGTTCGCTCTGCTTGCTCCACCACCAACTGGCTTTGTCAAATGCCACCAGCGCCAGCGTGCTGATATAATCCATCTGAGACCTCCTTTCTGTCGGGTCTGAAAGCCGTTTCCTTGTTGCTAGCTCGGGACGGCTTTTTTAGTTTTCATTCATCCAGCGGTCGAACTCGCTCACGCTGATTAGCGCGTTGCGCTTCCCGTAGGTCTTGAACTTCAAGCGTCCCGCCTTGTGCTCCGCATACAAGGTGGAGCGCGGAACGCCCGAATAGAGCGCCGTCTGACGGACTGTGTACGCCATTTGCGGTTTCAGCCCGGCGGCTATAGCGAATTGCAGCGCTCGACTTTGCATCTCTTCCATGCTTCACCTCCTAGAGCCGCCAGCGCGATACTGCCTAGGTACGCAATCAAAAGGGCTATACAAATTTCCTTATGACACGGCAGTACCGCGTTCGCGGTTCTATAAGGGTTCTAGAAGGTTTCTAGAAATGCGCCCCAGCGCCATGCGGTACGTATCCTGATTTGCTTATAGGCGGACTGAGAACTAATCGAGAACTTACGATGGCTTGATTAGCGGATACGCACCACGTGACGCTGGGGCTTGATAGGGGTTCACGGTATGGGAACGTAAACCCGAATACCGATAGATGCGTGGGATACGCGGTCATTTCCTACCGCGCTACGGCTCTCCACGCTTACCGCCAGCCCGTGGGCTGGAATCTTGGGTTCGCCTAGCCAGCTCAGGCTAGACTCGCGCGTTGGCGCTCCCTCCCGACTGTTCGCCCACCCGCGCTCGTTGACCCTCGCAAGGGGCGTTCTTGGCTCGGCTAGCAGTGGAGGGTATGCGGTTCTCAAGGGGCGCTATCTCCCTTTGCGTCCCGCTCGCACCGTACTGGCGAGTGTGGTTGGCCCGATCGCAGGAGGCATGTTCACGTAGAGAGGTTCGTGATTCGCCAGTGCGGCGCGTGCGAAACGCATGTTTGATAAATCAGTGGTTGGTTACAACCTAATTACGTTTAACGTAATCGTTGCCGTAAATAAAAAAGCCGACAGCATCAACGAGAATCGGCTTCGCAGTATCAGATAGGTTCCGATACAGTGATTTAAGCTCAGCCAATCGAAACTCTGCTGGGTTTAACTCTCGCTGAGCATATGTAACTCGGGACAATCCGCAGGCACTACCAGCATCTTCACATGTCATGCTGGATGCCTTGCGTGCTGCACCGAACTTTTCCTCATGCATTGGCTCCTCCTTTCTTCTCGCCTGGTTTAGTGTAAACCGTAATTACGTTAAATGCAACGAACAATCTGAAAAATATTTTTAACGTAATGTATAATTGAGTAACACGTAAGGGAGGTAAACATGGGCATACCTGAGAACATTGACGCTCTTCTGGTCAAGTTTGATATGACACCAGAAGGTCTAGCTCGAATTGCCGGTGTTACAACAGCTACTGTTTCAAGGTGGAGGACTGGTAGCACCGAAGCTATACGCCCTAAAACGTTGAACCGCATATGTGAAGCGCTGGAACTTGAGCCAGATGATATTGTTTCAGATCAAAACGGCCTTGCCGCTAAGGAACACGGTCGTATTCCAGACGGAGCTATCAAACCCTGTGCTTCTGAACCCGCCTACGCTCCCCTACTAGGCCGCGTCCACGCAGGAGAAGCCCAGGAGCCTGATGTATTGCAGGATGCAGTACCCGTACCATACGAAATCATCAAGCGCCATCCGCAGGGCTATTTCCTACAGGTGGAGGGCGATTGCATGGATAACGTCTATCCCGAGGGCTGCTACATCCTCATAGACCCCGAGCAGCGCCCCTCAAACGGCTCTATAGCGGTCGTTAGCATAGATGGAGCCGACTATGTAATGCGCCGCCTGTATCGCGGTGCCAACACGCTGATACTGTCCCCTGATTCGCATAACGCCGAACACGAGGACATGGTATTTGCCGCCACCACCGAACACACGGTGGAGTTCCACGGCACAGTCGTATGGTTCCAATCGTCAAAGGAGATGGAGTAAATGGATAACGACCTTTACAACCAAGGCAAGAAGCTGGAACAGATGGGCAACGCCATGCAAAGGCAGGGTGACAGCATAGCTAATGCTGGATGCTCCATGACCATTGGTTGCCTGCTGATGTTCATCATCCTGCTATTGATCGTGATGTTCTTCATCTTTATCTAGTCACATAGTCACATAGTCACATAGTCACATAGTCACACATTTAGCCAAGTAACGAAAAAGCGCCCCACCAACCCGCCAAGACCAGTGGAGCGCCAACCCTCCTGCAAACTCACGATTAGAAGGGGGTAGGTTCATTATGCCACGTTCATCATGGGGAACCAAAACCAAAATCGACAAGAACAAGTGGCGCATCAGGTGGTGCGAGTGGGACGGTCTCAACCGCGTTCGCCGCTCAAAGACGCTCTACCCCTGTACCTCGCGCGAAGCCGACGATGAGTTGCGCCGCCTTTGGCAACTCCATCACTTACCGCCCAATGAGCGCGTAGTGCCGTGTCCCACGTTCGCCCAATGCTGGGACGAATGGTATTTCCCACAGCTTGAAAAGCAGCTTGAGACTGGCGATATGTCGCGCAGCACATTCGTCAACTACCGTAGCGCATGGAGGTCAAAGGTCTCGCCGAAATGGGCAAACGTTGCCATGAATAAAGTGAGAGTTGAAGAATACCAACGTTGGTTGGACAAGTTCACTGCGGCACAGGCTCACGTCTCGCATATCATCATTCTCAATCTCGTCAACTGTGCGAGACTTCACGATGTGGACGGCATTTCTTTTATCGATGCAAAATACAAAATGCCGCGCGAAAAGAAAAGCTCAGGCGACAGCGGGCTAGAAGTCTACACGGTAGCCGAAATCGACAGCATCCTTGAATCGTTGCGAGGTAGTCGCATCGAGGGCGTTGTGATTCTAATGGCTAAAGGCTCATGTCGTGTTGGCGAAGCAGCGGCAGCAGCGGTGAAAGACATTACGTTTGATGAATACAATGGTCGCACGTACGCCGTCTACGACCTTTATCACCAGTATTCTCAGCACAATAGCTTTGAACCGCTTAAGACAGCAGAAAGCCGCCGTGCAATCATCATTCCACCACCATGGAGCTTGCGGCTCGCCGAGATAGCAAAGCAGCGCACAGAAGACCAAGAGCTATACATCTGCGACAAAGGCACGGGAATGCCGATTGATCGCAAGAGGATTACAGGTGAGTGGCTCAGCTATTACAGGAATGGAACGATTGACTTGCGCTACCTGACCATGACCAAGTTGCGCAACTCATGGGCCACGGCAATGCTTTGGAAATACGGAATTCCCGCACAGATGGTGGACAAAATGATGGGCCATGCCGCGAAAAATATTCTCGGCAAACACTACGACCGCCCCGACAAAGAACTGTTCATCGAGACGGTCGATAAGGCTTACTTCGGAAATTAGTTAGGTACCCGTAAGGACAAATTAGGACGCAAAACCTTTATGCAATCGTTCTACCTGCGGGTTTGTTAAACTACCTTAGTCCTCGGCGTTGTAGCCAAAACGGCGAATCTGGGCCTCGTCGTCACGCCAGCCGGCCTTTACCTTCACATCCAGCTCCAAAAAGACCTGCGTTCCAAAGATGCGCTCAAGATCGCGACGGGCGTCGATGCCGATATGCTTGATCATCTCGCCGCCCTTACCGATGATGATGCCCTTTTGGCCCTCGCGCTCGACGTAAATGGTGGCATGCACGCGCAGCACCTTCTTGGTCTGCTCGAGCGCATCGCAGATTACGCCAACGGAGTGCGGAATCTCATCACGGGTACGGCGCAAGACCTTCTCGCGCACAAACTCGGCAACGAGCGTCTCGTCGGAAGCGTCGGTACCCATGTCCTCGGGGAACCAACGCGGGCCCTCGGGCAAAAAGTGCGCAACGGTCTCGATGAAGGCATCGACGTTGAAGTTCTTGACCGACGACGTCACGATCTCATCGTCATATTCCATGAGCTCGTGGGCGGCCTTAAGCTGCTCCATGACCTGTGCGGGATCGGCCTCATCGGCCTTGGTGAGCACCAGGACCTTCTTGGAACGGGCGCATCTGACGCGCTCGGCAACCCAGGCGTCTCCCCTGCCGATCGGTTTGGTGGCATCAATCAAAAACGCGACGACATCGACATCGTCCAGCTCGAACAGCGCGCTCTTGTTGAGCTCGGACCCCAGACCGTCCTTGGGTTTGTGAATACCCGGGGTATCGACAAAAACCAGCTGGTAGCCAGGGCGATTGACAACGGCGCGCATGCGACGGCGGGTCGTCTGGGCCACCGGCGAGGTGATGGCGACCTTTTTGCCATAGCAGGCGTTGAGCAGCGTGGACTTACCGGCGTTGGGGCGGCCGACCAGGGCCACGAAGCCGCTGCGGAAACCGGGCTCAACGTCGCCAAAGCCCGCGAGGCTGTCGTCCTCGTCGCACAGGGCGTCGAGCTCCTCGTCACTCATGCCCTCAAACGGGTCGAACCCCTCGACCTCGCAAGCCTCAGTCGCTTCGGCATCCACAGCATCCAGGGACTCGTCGTCCACAGTTTCATCGATAGGCTGCATATTGTCGGACATGAAGATCCCTTTCTAAATAAAGCCGAGCGCGTGGGCAAATACCAACAAGCCCACAATCGCGGCGGTGATGGAAAGAACGTATACGGAGGCGGCGGCGATATCCTTTGCACGCTTTGCCAGCGGATGGAGCTCCTGGGTCGCCAAATCGACAATCGCCTCCATGGCGGTGTTGCACAGCTCGCCGTGAATCACCAGGCCGCAGCAAATGATAATCGTAGCCCACTCGGCAATGTCGAGCCCCACGATGCAGCCGGCAATGACAGTGCACACACCCGCCACGAGCATGACCTTAATGTTACGCTCGGTTTTGACGGCGGTAACGAAGCCCTCCATGGCGTAGGAGAACGACTTTAAAAAGGACGGATGGTCCTTGTTCGATCCGGGAATCATAGACGGCTCCTAGTCGTGGGCATGGTTGGTGATAGGGCCGACGTGAACCAGCTTGGGGTCCTCGCCGCGCTCGAGCGCCAGATCGCGCAGGATGGCGTCCTCGCGGGCCTCCATGACCTCGGCCTCGTCGTCCTCGATATGATCGTAGCCCAGTAAATGCAACATGCCATGCACGAGCATCAGGCGGCACTCATCGGCAGGGCTATTGCCAAAGCCGGGGGCCTGACGGGCAATGACCTGCGGGGCCAAGATGATATCGCCGAGCTCGAGCGTCTCGTCGGCTGGAATATCCTCGTCAAAGGCCGAGTCGCATTCAAACGAGAGGACATCGGTGGTACGGTCGATACCGCGCCACTCGTGGTTGAGCTCGTGCATCTCATCCTCATCGACATACGAAAGGGAAATCTCGACTTTTCGCTCAACGCCCTCGGCAGCAAGCACGACCTCGCAGATGTGCCCTACCTCCTGCGCGTCAAGCAGCGTATCGAGCCCGGCATCGTTGCTGATCAATACACTCAACGGGACTCCTTTCGGTCGCGCACGCGTTTCTCGCGCACGTCATCATAAGCATCATATGCCTCGACGATTCGCCCCACCAGGGCGTGACGCACCACGTCGGCACGCTCGAGGTGCGAAAACGCGACATCGTCGACGCGACCCAAAATCTGCTCAACGTCGGCAAGACCGCCGCGACGACCTACCAAGTCACGCTGGCTCAGGTCACCGGTAATCACAAACTTGGAGTTAAAGCCCAAGCGCGTCAGGAACATCTTCATCTGCTCGGGCGTGGTATTTTGAGCCTCGTCGAGCACCACGAAGGCATCGCTCAGCGTACGACCGCGCATGTAGGCAAGCGGGGCGATCTCGATCACGCCACGCTCCATAAGCTCATCGGTGCGCTCGCGATCCATCATGTCAAAAAGGGCGTCGTAGAGCGGACGCATGTAGGGATCGATCTTTTCCTCGAGGGTACCGGGCAAAAAGCCCAAGTTCTCCCCCGCCTCGACAACCGGACGCGTCAAGATCAGACGGCCCACCTCGTGACGCTTGAGCGCGGCAACGGCGAGTGCCATGGCCAGATAGGTCTTACCGGTACCGGCAGGACCCAAGCCAAACGTGATGGTATGCGAGCGGATGGCATCCACATAGCGCTTTTGACCGAGCGTCTTGGGGCGAATGGCACGACCGCGATACGACAGCAGCACATCATCGCGAAGCGACGTAGCCCCGTACTCACCGTCGCGCAAGACGGCCAGGCAGCGAGAGACATCGTCGACAGACAGCGTCCGTCCGGCGGCAACCTCGCGAAAGGCATGCTCGAAAAAGCGCGCCACGAGCTCGACCTCGTCCGGGTCACCGCACACGGCGATACGGTCGCCACGGGCGACCACGTGGGCGCGAACCAAGCTCTCGAGCGCACGAAGGACGCCGTCGCCGGCACCCAAAACGCGCGAGGGATCAATTCCTTCGGGAACGGTAAGTCTAATCTTCGAGGCTTCCATGAACCTCCCTGCGTGCATGGACCAAGCCGGAATCATCGACTCCGATGATAGCAACATCGAGCAGGCACGGGGCTGTGAGTCCGCAGGTATCGTCAAGACGGGCATGATGGAACGAACCGAGCGTCAGGTTGTCGCCATACTCGAGCACGGCACGCTCGACGGTGCCCACGCGACGGCGGGCGTCGGCGATGGCGAGTTCCTGTGCCGCGGCTCGCATACGACGGCTGCGCTCAGCCATAACCTCGGGCGGCACCTGGTCGGGCATGTCGGCAGCAAGGGTACCGGGACGCTTGCTATAGCGGAAGACATGCATGCGCGAAAAGCCCACGCGACGGCACAGCGCCAGCGACTCCTCAAATTCCTCGTCCGTCTCGCCGGGAAAACCGACGATGACGTCGCACGAAAGGGACGCCTGAGGCAAGTTGGCGCGGATCATACGCACCGTCTCCTCAAATGCCTCGGCGCTATAGGGACGGCCCATGCGATGCAGGGTCGCCGTGCAGCCAGACTGCACGGGCAGGTGCAAAAACGGGGCGATGCGCTGCGGATAGCGCGCCATGACCTTAAGCAGGGGCTCGGAGATATCCATGGGCTCGACCGAGGAAATGCGCACATGCGGAATAGACGTACGCTCCATGATTGCCTCGAGCAGCTCATCGATCTCGACGTGTTCGTCAGTCGCACTCTTGCCATCGTAGGCGCCCAGGTTCACGCCCGTCAGCACCACCTCGGGCACGCCGGCCTCCTGAGCCTCGCGAACTTGTTCGAGCACAGACTCGACCGGCACGGAGCGCTCGGGGCCGCGGGCCTTCCACACAATGCAATAGGTGCAACGATGGTTGCAGCCGTCCTGGATCTTCACACCCAGACGCGAGCGACCGAGCGCGCCGACCACATCGTCGTCGCTACAGGCGGCCACACTATCGGACTCAACGCCCAGCACCTCGCAGACGCGTTCGGCGACATCGATCTTAGACGGCTCCGCGATCACGCGGTCCGAAAGCTCCAGAAGCTCCTCGGGGTGCAAATTGACAACGCACCCGGTCACGACCACATAGGGCTCTTTTGGATGAGCCAGCGCATGGCGGACGGCCTTACGGGTCTTGGCCTCGGCCTCGCCCGTAACGGCACAGGTGTTAATGACGATCAGCTCCGCATCCTGAGGCTCCACCATTGCAAAACCCAGGCGCATAAGATCGGCAGTGATACGGTCGGACTCAACCCGGTTGACACGGCAACCGAGGTTGACAACAGAGATATGAGGTGCGAGCACGCGGGCTCCTTAATCGAGGATGTCGTCGAGAGCGCTCTTAATGCGATCGGTCACCGATTTCTTGCCGGAAGCGACATCGTCGCACGACTCGGCGGCGAAAGCCTCGAGCAGCTCGCGCTGCTTGGCGGAAAGGTTCGTGGGGACGAGCACGCGCAGCTGAACGATCAAGCGTCCACGCGAGCCGTCACCGTCGATACGGGGCATACCGAAGTTGTTGACACTCACGGTGTCGCCGTACTGCGTACCGGCGGGGACGCACACCTTGACGACCTCGTCGGGCAAAATGCCCTCAACCTTAATCTCGCAGCCGAGCGCAGCCTGCGCAATCGAGATATCGCTCACGAGGTACAGGTCGTCGCCGTTGCGTTTAAAACGCTCGTGATCGGCGACGCGCACGTTGACGATCAGGTCGCCCGAGGGCTCACCACGAAGGCCTGCCTCGCCAAAGCCGCTCACGCGCAGCTGGCGACCGGTCGAGACGCCGGCGGGGATATCGATGTCGATCTTTTCGTGCGAAGGCGTGCGGCCCTGACCGTCGCAGGTCTCGCAGGGGTGGTCGATGACCGTTCCTTCGCCATGGCAGTCGGGGCAGGGCGAAGAGGACTGAACCTGACCCAGGAACGAGCGCTGGACCGTCGTGACATAGCCCGTGCCGTGGCAACGGCTGCACTGCTTTTCGGCCGCACCCTCGGCCCTACCGGTGCCGTTGCAATCCTCGCAGGGGGCGAGGCGATCATAGCTGATCGTCTTTTTGCAACCGAGCGCCGCCTCCTCAAGGGTCACCGAAAGGGAGATGGCCATATCGCGGCCGCGACGACGCTCGCGGCGATTTCGGGCGCCACCGCCGGCGCCGCCGCCAAAGAACGACGAAAAGAGGTCGTCCATGCCCATGCCGCCAAAGATATCGTTAATGTCGACATAGCCGGAGCCACCGGGGCCGTCGGGCGAACCGTAGCGATCGTAGCTTGCACGCTTCTGCTCGTCGGAAAGAACGGAATATGCCTCGTTGAGCTCTTTGAACTTAGCCTCGGCATCGGGGTCGTCCGAAACGTCCGGGTGTACGATACGGGCCTTCTTTAGAAACGCGCGCTTAATCGTCCGCGCGTCGGCATCCTTGTCGACGCCAAGTACCTCGTAGTAATCCCTATTTTCCGACACGACCGAATCCTTCCGACTTTCATTATTGTCACAGTGCGTCCTATACCCAAGCTGGGCCGACCGCAAACAAAGGGTTTGATGTTATTGCATTGCGTAGGGCGAAAGCATGGCACGTTGCGAGCAGCTCGCAAACCAAACCGACACGAGAGCAAACATAAATCCGTTGGCAAAACCGTTGGCAAACTGCATCGCGCCGCGCTTCCACCACAGCAGGCTGCGGTGAAGCACGCCGTCCGAGAGCACCATGAACAAGCCCATGGCAAACGGAACAAAGCACATCATGGCAAAGGCCGAGAACACGCCCGAGATGGCCGACAGCACCAAAAAAGGCGCCACGATGCCCATCAGGTAAAAACCGGTACGAGCCTTGCCCTCCAGGCGTTCGGCCTCGACATGGGCGCGCCCGACCAAATCGCCGCCCGAGGCACCGTTGGTGCCGGCATGACCCATGCCGTCAATATGGACCTCGTCGCCATCATGCGTGCCGGCGGGAAACTCAATCGTCTGCTCGGAGGTCACGCGAGTCCGCCCGCTGCCACCGCAATCGGGGCAGGGGTCGGCGACGACCTTACCGGAACCGCCGCACTCGGGGCAGACCGACTGGAACGTGCCGGCACCAAACAGGAAGGACAGGTCGACGTCGATGTGGCCGCGACCGCCGCAGCTCGGACAGGTATGCGCATGCTCGGACGAGACAGAGCCCGAGCCTCCGCAATGACCACAGGTATCGAAGCGCGTATAGCGGACGGTCTTGCGGGCACCACCCTTGGCCTCCTTGGCGTCGAGCTTAATATCGACGACCACGTTGGCGCCGTTCTCGGGATTATAGGCAGCCTGTCTGCGACGCTGCTGGCCCCAGGCGCCACCAAAGGGAAAGCCGCCCTCAAAGGGATTGCCATAGCCTGCGCTGCCGGAGTAGCCGCCGCCATAGGGCGAAGCAGAAGGAGCGCCGGCGAAGGGATTGCCCGAGCGCATGGCATCATAGCGCGCACGCTTCTGCTCGTCCGAAAGCACGGCATAGGCCTCGGAAACCTCTTTAAACTTTTCCTCGGCATCCGGCTCTTTGTTGACGTCCGGATGGAGCTTGCGGGCCTTTTGCTGAAAGGCCTTCTGTATATCACGCGAGGTGGCGTCCTTGGAGACACCCAAGATCTCGTAGTAATCTTTTTCGTTCATCGTCGCCATGCGCGGCAACCTCCTGCTCACAGCAGCGTATATATTGCGGTAATTCTACCCGAGCGGCCTAAGCTAGACCCCAAAACAGCTCGAACAGCATATTTCCATCGAGCCAGCCCAAGTGGGTGGGCGCTAAACGGGCGCGGGCGCGACCTGCTACAACATCTTTTGAGATGATGCGCCCCGCATGCCCCTCGACATCATCGGGTACCCAGGTGGCAAGGCCCAACTCGAGCGCACGGTCGCAGGACGCCGCCAGCTCGTCTGCAGGAATCACGCTTGCCGAGCGAACCAACAGGTCGGGCCCAATGCCACGCGTCATGCGGCAGGCGAGCATCAAATCCTCCGACGCCGCCTCGCGCTGCGACAGATACTCGGCATCAAACGTCGTCGCGGCATCGTCGCGTTGCACCAGACGCACGCGATACGCATCGCCGCGAGCGGGCACGCCGGGATAAAGCCCGGCCAAGCGATCGAAATCCTCGGCGTCGAGCATACCGGCGGCAGAGCGACCCAGGCCCAGATAGCCCCGTCCGGCCCAATAGGCAATGTTGTGGGCGCACTCATGATCGTCGAGTGCATAGCTTGCCACCTCATACGGGTGATAGCCGGCCGCGCCCAGACGCTCGCGCGCCGCTTCCATGCACGCAGCCTGAAAATCCTCATCGGGCTCGAGCGACTCGTCGTAACACGCCATGCGGTAGAGCGGCGTGCCTTCCTCGAGCGTAAGGGGGTACACCGACACATGATGCGGCAGCGCTGCCAACACGCCATCGAGCGTGCGCTTCCAACTCGCTGCGGTCTGCCCGGGAAGGCCGCACATCAGGTCGCACGACACATCGAGTCCAGCGTCCTTAACCGTCGTGATGGCAGCGAGCGCCCGATCGGCATCGTGAATGCGGCCGATGGCGGTAAGTTCGGCATTATTGAGCGTTTGCACACCCAGAGAGACGCGTGTGACACCAACCTTGGCAAGCGCAGTGGCAAGCTCGGCGGTCAGCGACTCAGGATTAGCCTCGCAGGTAAACTCAACGGGCCTGCACCATATGCAAATACGTCGGGCAAGCTCCACCAGACGCTCTCCCGCCAGCGACGGTGTGCCGCCGCCAACATAGACGGTGCGGACCTGCGAGAGCGCCCCGGTGTCTCCAAAGGCATCAAGGCGCGCATACAGCTGCTCAAAATAGGCATCAAGCGCAGCGCTCAGGTCGCACGGAGCAAAACTGCGTGAGTCAAAGTCGCAGTACCGACACCTTTGAGCGCAAAACGGCACATGCACGTACAGCGCGGTAACGGCCACCGTTAGGCCTCCAGCGGATGAGCGGGCACCGACGCGCCAGCGGCAAGTGCGGCCTCGCAGGCCACCACATCGTGCTCGATATCGTCGACCAATGCCATGAACTCCTCATATGTGGAGCAACGCACCACCCGGGCGCGCCAGGCGGCGGCATGCGGCATGCCCTTTAGATACCAGCTCGCGTACGTACGGGCACGCGACATGAGCGGCAGAAGCTCATGCGTCAGCGTGAGATGCTCGCGCAGGGCGTCCAGGCGCTCGACAGAGCTGCGCACCGGCACCGGTACGCCATTGAGCGCAAGGGCGCGAGCATCACCAAAGACCCAGGGATTACCGTAGATACCGCGTGCGATAAACACCGCGCTGGCACCCGAGTTGCGCAGATGCTCCGCGGCATCCTCGGCCGAGAACACGTCGCCCGAACCGATAACGGGAATCTCGACGGCATCGGCCACCTCATCGACGACCGACCAATCGGCCTGACCCGTATAGAGCTGCGTGGCACAGCGACCATGCACCGCCACAGCAGCGGCGCCCGCCCCCTCGAGCATCTGGGCAAACGTCGCGGCATTGCGATCTTCGGCATAAAAGCCTTTGCGGATCTTAACGGTCACGGGCACGTGCGCCGCGCCCACCGCCGCCTCGACGATCTTTTCGGCCAGCTCGGGCGTGCGCATGAGCGCCGAGCCCTCGCCTTTGGTGACGACCTTGCGAGCCGGGCAGGCCATGTTGATATCGATCAGCGACAGGCGATCGCCCACACGTTCCTCGACGGCAGCGACGGCGCTCGCAAATTGATCGGGCTTGGAGCCAAAGAGCTGCACGCAGATCTGCCGCTCCTCGTCTGCCGGCAGCACCAGGCGCCACGTCTTATTGCTGGCATAGGCAAGGCCCGCAACGCTCACCATCTCGCTATAGGCAAGATTGGCGCAGCGGCGGCGGCACATGATGCGGTAGGCGGGATCGGTCACGCCGGCCATGGGAGCCATAAGGAACGGCTGCTCGGCATAGGCACCCAGCAGCCGCGTACTGTATTCAGAAAGCGCCATGGAACTACTCGTCCACCTTGAGGATCGCCATAAAGGCCTCTTGCGGGACCTCGACCGAACCGATGGCCTTCATGCGCTTCTTGCCCTCTTTCTGCTTCTCGAGCAGCTTGCGCTTTCGCGAGATATCGCCGCCATAGCACTTGGCCAAAACGTCCTTGCGGCGCGCCTTGACGGTCGAGCGGGCAATGATCTTGTTGCCGATGGCACCCTGAATTGGCACCTCGAACAGCTGGCGCGGAATTATTTCCTTAAGCTTGTCGCACAGGCCGCGGGCCAGGCCATAGGCCTTGTCCTTGTGCACGATAAACGAAAGCGCGTCCACCTCGTCGCCCGAAAGCAGGATATCGAGCTTGACGAGCTCGGAGGGACGATACTCGTTGAACTCATAATCGAGCGACGCATAGCCCTTGGTGCGGCTCTTGAGCTGGTCAAAGAAGTCCAGGATGAGTTCGGCGAGCGGCATGTCGAAGCGCATCTCGACCGATTTGCTCGTGAGGTGGATCATGTCGGTCGTAATGCCGCGGTGCTCGATAGCGAGCTGCATGACGGCTCCCGTATACTCGGGCGGGCAGATAATCTTGGCCTTGAGGTAGGGCTCCTCAATGCGCTCGATGCGCGTAGCCTCGGGCAGATCCTGCGGGCTGCGGACATCAATCATCTCGCCGTCGGTCTTGTAGACGTGATAGTCCACCGAAGGGCTCGTGGCGATGAGGTCCAGGTTGAACTCGCGCTCCAGGCGCTCCTTGACGACCTCCATATGCAGCAGGCCCAAGAAGCCAACGCGGAAGCCAAAGCCGAGCGCCACCGAGGTCTCGGGCTCCCACACCAACGACGGGTCATTGACATGCAGCTTATCGAGAGCGTCACGCAGGTTCTCATAATCCTTGTTGTCGATCGGGAACAAGCCCGTATAGACCATGGGCTTGGCCTCACGGTAACCGGGAAGCGGCTCAGGGCAGGGATTCGACGCCCACGTGAGGGTATCGCCCACGCGAACGGCCTCAGGGTCCTTCAGGCCCGTGACCACGTAGCCCACCTCACCGACCGTCAGCGCGTCGACCGGAGTCTCGGCGGGACGCTTGACGCCCACGCCATCGACCAAAAAGTCGCCCTCGGCCTGCATCATGCGCAGGGTATCGCCCTTCTTGATGGAGCCGTCAAAGACGCGGACCGTGGCGACGACGCCGCGGTACTCGTCAAAATACGAATCCAGGATGAGCGCCTTGAGCGGAGCCGTCGCATCGCCCTTGGGCGGTGAGATCAAAAAGACGATGGACTCCAGCAGATCATGGATGCCCTCGCCGGTCTTGCCCGATACGCATACGGCATCGTCGGCAGGAATCGCAAGGTCATCCTCGATCTCGGTCTTAACCTCGTCGGGGTGTGCCGACGGCAGGTCGATCTTGTTGATAGCGGGCACGATATCCAAGTTGGCGTTCATGGCGAGCGTCGCGTTGGAGACGGTCTGCGCCTCGACGCCCTGCGTGGCGTCGACGACGAGCACCGCACCCTCGCAAGCGGCAAGCGAACGCGAGACCTCGTAGGTGAAGTCCACGTGGCCCGGCGTATCGATCAGGTTGAACTGATACGTCTCGCCATCGTCGGCGTCATAGGAAACGCGAACGGCATTGGACTTGATCGTGATGCCGCGCTCGCGCTCGATATCCATGGTGTCGAGCAGCTGCGATTCCATGTCGCGCTCGTCGACGGTATGGGTGAGCTCGAGGATGCGATCACTGATCGTGGACTTGCCATGGTCGATGTGCGCAACGATCGAGAAGTTGCGGATGTGGGAAATGTCAATTGAAGTATTCATGCGGACTATCTTACCCGAGCGGTACAAAAAATGGAGCCTGTTCCATAAAACAGGCTCCATTTATGCGCGTAATCTGTGTGGTGTGAAATTTACAACTTAGGCGTTGATGCTGTTCACGAGCTTGGCAAGACCGGACTTGCGGTTGGAAGCCTGGTTCTTGTGGATAACATGCTTGGCGGCAGCCATGTCGAGACGCTTGGTGACGGTCTTGAGGGCAGCCTGGGCCTTCTCGGCGTCGCCCTCGGCGACGGCGGACTGGACATGCTTGGTCAGCGTCTTGAGCTCGGACTTGACAGCCTTGTTACGCATGCGAGCTGCCTCATTGGTGCGGATACGCTTCTTCTGAGACTTGATGTTTGCCACTTCTGGAGTTCCTTTCGAGTTCCTTGCAAAAAATGTATGACACCTCTGAGACACGGTGAGGTCATGCAAGCGCCTACTATAGCACGCTCCCCCTCAAAGGGATAGAACGAATTTGTCAAATAGACAGGTATCATCACGATTTTCTCAAGATGTTCGTAATCCAGAGCAAAAGCGCGGTCTGAGAATCGGCCGAACCCTTAAGAGCGAGCTCCACATCGACCGCGCCCTCGAGCGCCGCGACGAGCTCCGCCATCGAAAAGCGGCGTGCCCAGGTCAGGTGATTCTTAACCTGCCAGGGTTGAAGCTTGAGCGTCGCGGCAAGCTCGCGACCCTGCCCACGCGCATCGAGCGCCTTGGCGACGATAAGCTCGCGAATGCGTCCGCACAGCAGCGTGTAGGTCCACACATAGCTCTTGGCGGGCAGCAGCCCAAAGAGCTCAAGCGAGCGGCGCATATCACGAGCCGAGACCGCGTTGAGAAAATCCCAGGGCTGAACTTCGGCCGTGCGCACGATCCAGCGTTCCACATCGGCAAGCTCAATTTGCGGCGCATCGACCATCTGGGCAAGCTTGGCCAAGTCGTTATCGAGCATGCGAGTGTTTTCACCCGAACGCGAGACGAGTTCCTCGGCGGCCGCCGTCGAGATCGACTTGCCGTGCTGCGTCGCCATCTGCTGCACGCGGCGCGGTAGCTCCCAGCGCTTGGTGCCGGAGCAATCGATCACGGCCTTCTTGTCGATCTTGGCGATCGCCTTATACAGGCGCGTGTTCTTGGCAAGCGAGTCGGCGATGATGAGACAGACCGTTGTGGGGCTTGGACTCGCTAAATACTCGACAAGCGGCTCCGAGACCGCCTTGGCGAGCTTTGAGCAGCCGTCAAGGATTACCAAGCGAAACTCGCTGCCCATGGGAAAAGTGTTGAGCGACCCGATAATGGACTCGATATCGGGGTCCTTGGTCATGTCGCGCTCGTCGAGGTTGAACTCGACCATACCCGACTTTTCCAGACGCGCTTTCATACGCGAGACGGCGTGGTCGCGCTTGACTCCGTCGGTACCGACAATCAGATATGCCGGCAGCAGACCGGTTTCAGACATCGCGCTCCCCTCCCGCAGGCTCTCATGTTCGCACCGTGCCATTCTATCCCACGGGTTGGTCCCGCGCCAACGGCAGCATCACGGCCGCTGACATCGCATGGCAAAACCGGCCGCAGTCGGCGAGACGGTAATGTCGCCTCTCTCGATAGTGCATGCGAACGCACCGCCCGCATCGCTAACGGCATCGATACAGGCATCGGATGGATGGCCGTAGCGGTTGCCCTCGCCCGCACTCGCGATAGAGAGCTCGGGCTTAAGCGTTTCCAGCAGGTCTGTGTCGACGGAAACTTTTGAGCCGTGATGCCCCAGCTTGAGCACATCGATATCTCCCACCTCCTGTACAAACTCGCGCTCTTGATCGAGCTCGGCATCACCAGTGAGGAGCACGCGCAGGCTCTTGCCTTCCTGAGCGTAGGAGAGCAGCAAAACAAGAGAGTCCTCATTGCCCTCGCCATCCACCGTGTCAAACGGCCACACAACACGTGTCCGAAACGCGCCGATATCGACCGTGTCTCCGCAAGCCACCTGCCGATACGTTACGCCCGGGCGATTCAGGACCTCAGCAGGCGCACCGTCAAGCGCATCGGCCGCGACCACAATGGTTCCAACCGAAAACTGATCGAGCACATCAGGAAGACCACCCCAATGGTCCTCGTCCCAATGTGTCACGAAGACGGCATCGATATGGTGCACGTTATTGCGAACCAACGCCGAAACCACGCGCTCGTCGAGCCCGCAGTCGACGAGCGCTACTGCGCCGCCCTGGCGGATAAGAATCGCATCGGCCTGGCCCACATCGAGCACCGTCACCGAAGGCGGCGCGCATCGATCCCAGTAGATGTACGGAATCGCAGCCAAGAGCGCCAGGCATGCAAGCCCAACCGCCACAGGACGTGCACGGGGACGCGGCCACCAGACCAGGAAAACCGCCAGCAAACACGGCACCAGGTAAATCCACATGCTATCGGGCGGCACGCTGACGGATGCACCCGGCACAGCGGCAAAGAACTGCTCAAAAAACAGTGCGCACCGGGCTGCAATCATGGGAACGACGAGCGCCCAAGTCCGCAACGGCGCCACGAGCGAAAAGGGAGCCAGCACGATCGACACAGCGAGCAGTAGACTCACCACCGGACCGATGACCGCATTTGCCAGCGGAGCAATGAGCGAAAACGTACCAAAGGCAGGAATGGTGATGGGAAGCGTCGCCAACTGCGAGCACAGTGTTACGGAAAGCATGCTGGCAATACCCGTCGGCACACCCAGCTCACCTAAACCGTAGGTCGCATAGGGGCAAAAGCACAGGATGGCAAAGACGCTGGCGCACGAGAGTTGAAAACCCATATCGAACAGCACCATTGGGCGGAGCAGTACAAAGATCGACATGGTTACGAAGAGTGCCGATACGCCATGTCGGCGACGCCCCGCGCCGTTTACGACAAGCGTCGCGAACACCATGCAGCACGCGCGCACGACCGAGGAAGACGCGCCCGTAAAGGAGGCATACGCTACAAGCGTGAGCGCCAACAGTATCCGTTGCAACCCACGTGAACAGCGAGTTTTTTGCAGAACGCCCTCGATTAAATAACCAACGATAGCCAAATGGCCGCCCGAGACGGCGATAAGATGCGCCGTTCCCGTCACCGAAAACCAGTCGCCCGCCGGCTGGGCGCGCAGCTCGGCCGAACGACCGCAGACGACACCGGCTATGAGCGCACGCGCCGGGTCGGTCGCAGGCGCGATGGACGCAAGCAGCCCATTTCGCAGCCGAAGCAGCGGCCCCGGAGAGCCCTCATCGACCGACACAATCCGAACGGCTTTAACCTTGCGCACCTCGCCTCGGAGCACGCGCGAGCGCCCATACGCATCGTTCTCAAAGCGCGAAACGCGGCCGATAACACGCATATGAGACCCGGCACCAAGCTCACGGTCGCACGACAGGCGAACCTCACCCAAGCGCCTGCCGTCCACGCATGTTTCGCAGGTGTAGGAATACGTCCCATCGTTTATGGACGGATCACCCTGCACGACAAACTCGAGACTGCTTGCCGCTCGACCGTCGAGCGCCTTCGTGGCACTTAGCGCACCCACAGCCCACCACGCCGAAACAATCGAGCCCACCAGCAAACCGATAACTGCGGCATATAGCCAACGTTTCCACAGGAGAAGTCGCTCACAAGATCGAGCCAGCACCATGCACAGCGACGCCGCAACCGAAATAACTACAAGCGGTCCGACCGCCGATGTCTGCTCCCCCAGTATCGCATCGGCGGCCACATTGAGCACCAAGACACAGCTAACGCACAGGCCGGCACACAAGGCCATCGTCCATGGCATGAGGGGCCGCGGGGGCATCACATGCTCGCGCTTGGGCGCGCTCATACGCAGATACAATCTTTGATTTTAGCAAGCTTCTTCTCGCCGATGCCAGATACGCGCATCAGATCATCAACCGAAGCGAAGGGGCCATTCTTCGAGCGCTCGTCGATTATCGACTGCGCCATAGAAGGCCCAATGCCCGAGAGCGTCTGCAGCTCCGCCGCACTTGCCGTATTGATGTTCACGAGTCCCGACGAAGACCCCGCGCCAGGGGTCGTGGCAGCACTACTTTCGACCCCGCCGACCGCCGCAGCCGCTTGTTGCTCCCCCACCGTCGGAACATAGATCTTTTGGCCATCTGTAATCTTGGACGCACGGTTAAGCCCTGTCACATCCGCCTCGGCCGTAAGCCCTCCGGCGGCATCGATCGCTTGGGACACCCGCGCTCCATCTTTGAGCCGGTACACGCCAGGCCTCGCAACGGCTCCATCAACATCGACGTACACCTCGGCAGCAGAAGAGCTCTTGGCCGAAGACTCATCGGCATCATCAGGAGACGCATCCCCGGCCCCGCGCACATCCGTGCCGCTCGCCTCATCACTACGCTCAAACGACAAATCGCTGGAGCGGCTACTAAAACTTGCCATCGATAAGCCGCTCGCGGCAGCAATGACGATCAGAATCGCCACGACCGCCGCCTTATGGCCGAGCAGCTTTTCTGCCCAGCGGTCCATCCGTTTAACCCGTTCGTGTTGCTCGCGCTGCGCCATAGCAAACACCTCCCAACACCATCGTGTCAGGAAACGAGCGCCACAGCTTCCGCACGTCCACACCAGTTTTCGCGGTCAAACCAAAAGCTGACCAAAACCTTGCGCGAACATGTCCATTTATTCGGTCACGCGTCAGCGAATCAACATCTTGACATCATTTGCCCAGATAGCGAAAGACCGACGATACAGGCGCATCGTCGGTCTATGCAGGCAATTACTCGTGATCTAGGTAAATCTCACGCGGAGCAAGCTCCGAATGTTTGCGTTTTAAGGTCTTAGGGGCCTTATACGTGTTGCTGGAGAAGTCGATGTACTCGGTCTGCTTGAGCAGGCGCTCGATCATCTCCTCGTGATTGAACAACTCCCAGGCCTCATGCACGGCATCGAGTTTGGCGTGCGTCTCGGGACGACGCGGCATAAACAGCGTGCAACAGTCGGGCGCTGCCTCAGTAGATATATCGAACGTACCGATCTCTTGAGCGCGCGCAATGATCTCCTGCTTGTCGGACCCGATGAGCGGACGGAACACGGGAATCTTCACGGCCTCGTTGACGGCCATGATGTTCTCGAGCGTCTGGGAGGCAACCTGACCGAGCGACTCGCCGGTCACGATGGCCTTGGCGCCCTCAATATGAGCAATGCGCTCGGCAACCGAATACATGATGCGGCGATACATGATCACGCGCAGGTTGCTGGGGCAGGCGACGGAAATCTCACGCTGGCAATCGCCAAACGGCACCACGTACAGGCGGCCGATCTGGACACCCGGCTCAAGCGCACGGATGATGTCCTGCACCAAATACTCGCTCGTATCGGGAGTCTGCGGACGACCGGAGAAATGTACCGGCACGCACACCGCACCGCGACGCGCGAGCATCCAGGTCGCCACCGGAGAATCGATGCCCGACGACAGAAGCGTCACGACCTTGCCAGCAGAACCCACCGGCAGACCGCCCACGCCGCGCTCGGAGCGCGCGTACACGTAAACGCTACCCTGGACCACCAGTACGTGCACCATCGCATCGGGGTCGTGCATTTGAACCTTTTTATCGGGGAAGGCCTCGCACAGCACCTCGCCCACCTGACGATTGATATCAATCGAGGTGAGCTCATAGTCGGTATTGGAGCGCTTGGCGTGCACCTTAAACGAATCAAAGGGGCCAAACTCGCGCAGCGCCTTGACGGCGGCGGCGCAGTACTCCTGCGGGTCGCGGTTGGTGTGGTACGCCAGGGACACACGGGCAACTCCGGGGACGGTGCGGATGACACGCGCCGCCTCATCGGCCTGATGCTCGTTAAAGGTCACGAGGATATAACCGGAAATTCGAGACACGGCGTTCACGGAAAAGGCGGCCAAAGCCGCCTTAATGTTATCCATGAGGATATGCTCAAAATGTGCGCGGTTCTTGCCCTTCAGTCCAACCTCGTGATAGTGGACCAGGCAGACGCGAGCTGCCATTTAGGCTTCAGCAACCTTATGGCCGAGCGCTTTCTCGTAACGGGCCTCGTCGTAGGAGATATCGCCGTCGACGATCTCGTCCATAGCCATCGAGATGGTATCGGCACCGGAGAGCGCGATGGTGATGTCGTCGACATCCTGAACGGCAAGCACGCGGTTATGCTGGCCGCGCAGCATGCTATTGATGTCGCAGGCACGCTTGGAGGCAAGCGAAGCGAGCAGGAAGCGGTTGTGATCGGTCTTCTCCAGAAGATCGTCAATGCAAGGCTTTACAACGGACACGGACCTCAGATCCTTTCATGCATATCGAGAACGCGAACGAGCTCGTCGGTCGCGCGGTCGAGATCGTCATTCACCACGACGTCGTCGTAGCGGTCGGCAAGGGCAAGCTCATGGGCGGCGTTTGCCATACGCAGTTCAATCGTCTCGGGCGTCTCGGTACCGCGACCGACCAGACGCTCGCGGAGCACCTCGAGCGAGGGTGGCTTGATAAAGATCAGCACGGCCTCGGGGAAACGTTCCTTGACCTGCAGGGCACCCTGAACATCGATCTCCAAGATGAGAGACGATCCAGAGGCGAGCTTGGATGCGACCTCGCTCACCAACGTGCCGTAGCAGTTACCGTGGACCTCTGCCCACTCAACAAACTCACCGTTTGCCACGCGGCGGTCGAACTCCTCACGCGTCAGGAAAAAGTAGTTGACGCCGTCGACCTCACCTTTACGTGGCGCTCGCGTGGTAGCCGAAACCGTCAGGCCCAGGTTAGAGCGGCGCTCGCGCACACGAGTGACGAGCGTGCCCTTGCCTGCACCTGACGGTCCAGAAATCACAAAGAGCTTTGAATCCTGAGCGCTCACTTATTTGGTCAGCTGCTCGAGGAGCTGCTCGCGCTGACGGACGCCGAGGCCCTGGACGCGACGGGTAGCGGAGATGCCGAGCTCCTCCATGATCTTGGCGGCCTTGGCCTTGCCATAACCGGGCAGAGACTCGATGAGGGTGGAAACCTTCATGCGGGAAGCGATGGGGTCATCGGAGTTGAGCACGGACTCGAGGGACTTCTCGCCCTTCTTGATCTGCTCGCGAAGCTCAGCGCGGGCGTGACGTGCGGCGGCAGCCTTCTCAAGAGCCTGCTTACGCTGCTCGTCGGTAAGCTGAGGGAGTGCCATTCGAACCTCCAAATAGTTGGGTTATATCTGATGCAATAATTGGCATTTTAGCACGTCAAACGCACTAAATGCCCAATCGACGGCTCCATAGGTTAGACGATACCTGCGAAAAGTGCAATATACGGAGGTCAAAGTTGAGCCCCTGACCTGCGATTCCACACAAAGGATGGGAAAGTTTTCGCAGGCACAAGGGCTAATTTGTGCTAATAAGAGCCAAAAGTGGTGACTTGAGGGAATCTTTTACGCGACGTTTTCGACCAGCTCAGCGACGATGGCGTCAAAGGCCGCAACCGGATCGTCGGAGCCGGTAATAGGACGGCCCACCACGATATGGCTCGCACCGCGCTCGATAGCCTGGGAAGGTGTCGCCACACGGGATTGATCGCCCAGGGCGGCACCCACCGGACGCACACCCGGAGTCACGATCAGCGCGTCGGGGCCGAGCAGCTCACGCATGTCGTGAGCCTCCATCGGCGAGCACACGACACCGTCGATGCCGTTGGCCTGAGCGAGCTTTGCCAGGCGAGCGGCCTCCTCGGCAACGGGCGACTCGACGCCGATCTCGGTCAGCGCATCCTGATTCATGCTCGTAAGCACGGTGATGGCGACGAGCTTGGCACGGTCCTCGCGCGCCTCCTCGGCACCCTCGCGGCAGGCAGCGAGCATGGCGCCCGAGCCCAAGCCGTGGACCGAGAGCAGGTCGGCACCGGCAAGCGAGGCCGAGCGAGCGGCACCGCGCACCTGATGCGGAATGTCATGGAACTTGAGGTCGAGGAAGACCTTAAAGCCCAAATCCTTGAACGTCTGGACGATCTCGGGACCCTCGGCGTAATAGAGCGTCATGCCCACTTTAAGCCAGGCGGCATGGCCCGAAAGCTCATGGGCGAGCTCGAGTGCACGCTCACGGTCGCAGTCGAGGGCAACGATAACACGGTCGCGGGCATCGGTCTCTAGCATTCGAACGCACCTACCAGCTCGTTGATGTCCTTCACGCCCTGGGACTCCGCCCAGGCCTCGAGCTCGTGCGCGATCTTAAGCGAAGCACACGGATCGACGAAGTTGGCCATACCGACCGATACGCAGGTAGCGCCAGCCAGGATAAACTCGGCCGCGTCCTCACCGGTCATGACGCCGCCGACGCCATTGATGGGGATATCGACAGCCTGAGCGACTTCCCAGACCATGCGAACGGCGATGTGGTGGCACAGCGGGCCCGAAAGACCGCCCTTGGGCTTGGCCACACGGGACTTGCGGGTGTGAACATCGATGGCCATACCCTGGATGGAGTTGATGACCGAAAGGCCGTCGGCGCCGGCGGCCTCGAGGGCGCGGGCGATCTCGGCGACGTTAACCGGGGCCATCTTCACAAACAGCGGCTTGTCGGTCACCTTGCGGCAGGCGGCCATGACGCCAGAGGCGCCCTCGGGCGTGGAGCCCATGGCGGCACCGCCGGCGGCAATGTTGGGGCAGCTCACGTTGATCTCATAGCCGGCAGCCCAGGGGCACAGCTCGACATACATCTCGAGCGCACGGACAAACTCGTCCACGGAATGACCGGCAACCTGGCAAATGACCTGGCAACCGTCCTTGGAGAGCTGCTCGAGCCACGGACCGGACTCGCGGGCGAAAGCCGCCACACCGGGGTTCTGCAGGCCCACGGAATTGATCATGCCGCCGGGGATCTCGGCCATGCGGGGTGCGGGATTGCCGGGCCAGGGCTCGGCAGCGCAGCCCTTGGTGGTGATGGCACCCAGCTGGGAGACATCGAAGAAATTCTGGAACTGCCAACCGTAGCCAAAGGTACCGGCTGCGGTGTTGATGGGGTTCTGCATCTTGACGCCGCCGAAATCGACGGCCATGTTCACGGTACCCACTAGAAGACCACCACCTTGGAAGCATCAAACACGGGGCCGCACATGCAGGCGCCCTTCATACCGTCGACCGTCTCGACATTGCAGGTGTTGCAGGCGCCAAAGCCGCAGCTCATCATGCGCTCGAGCGACACCTCGCAGTACGCGCCGGCCTCGGCGGCAGCGGCGGCGACCTTCTTCATCATGACGGCGGGACCACAGCTGGCGACGTAGTCGTAACCGCCCTCGCCGAGCAGCTCGGCGGCAGGATCGGTGCAGAAGCCGTGCGTGCCCAACGAGCCGTCGTCGGTGCACACGTTAACCGTGGCTCCCAGCGCGCGGAACTCGTCGACGCCCACGGCCTTGGACGCGGAACCAAAGCCCAGGCATACGTCAACGTCCACTCCCTGCTCGGCAAGCATGCCGGCCAGGCAGAGCACGGGCGGAACGCCAATGCCGCCGGCGACGAGCAACGCCTTCCTGGTGCCCTCGGGTACCAGCCAGCCGCGGCCGCCAGGGCCCAACAGGTCGGACTTGGATCCGGGGGCCATCTGCGACAGACGGCGGGTATCATCGCCCACGACGGCGTACCACAGCTCGACGGTGCCGGCCTCGGCGTCGGCGCGATAGAAGCTCAGGGGCACGCGAAGCAGCGAGGAAGCATCGCCCGGCACGGCGATGTTCACGAACTGACCGGGCTTGAGCGCACTTGCAAGCTTGGGGGCCGAAATAACGAGCGAGAAGATGCCGTCGGCGATCTCCTGGTTCGAGACGACCTCGAAGTCGTGCATGCGTGCAGTGGAAGGTGTGGGCATAGACGCTCCAATCCCCCATGCAGTTGCATGGTTCAGGCGAACAGAAAGCGCGGCACCGCAAGGGCACCGCGCACAAAAGCGATAAGGCTATGCTAGCAGATGCAGCCGTCGGCAAGCGTCTGTTTACCGCCGACAAACACATCGGTGGCACGACCGGTGAGCGTGCGGCCGGCAAAACCGGAATTCTCGGCGCGCGACTCGTAACCGTCCTCGCCGACCGTCCAGGTGACAGACGCGTCGAAGACGGTCAGGTCGGCAACAGAGCCCGCCTTGACCTGAACCTGGTCGAGGCCCAGGATCTCACGCGGCTTAATAGCCATGAGCTCGACCATGCGGCCCATACCCATCTTGCCCGTGTTGACCAGCTCGGTGAGCACGAGCGACAGCGAGGTCTCGAGGCCGATCATGCCAAAGGGCGCGAGCTCGAACTCACGGGCTTTCTCCCACGGCGTGTGGGGAGCGTGATCGGTGACGATAACGTCGACAGTGCCGTCGATGACACCCTGGCGGATGGCCTCGGCATCCTCGTCGGTACGCAGCGGCGGGTTAACCTTGAGCGAGGTGTTGTAGGTCTCGTCCAGGTCGTTCTCGGTCAGGAACATGTGATGCGGAGTGGCCTCGCAGGTAACCTGAACGCCAGCGGCCTTGCCGGCACGCACGAGCTCCAGGCCATGCGCGGTGGAGATGTGCTGGATGTGCAGCTTGGCACCGGTCAGTTTGGCGATCTCGATGTCGCGGGCGATCTGGAGCTCCTCGCCGGCAGCCGGCCAGCCCTCGAGGGCCAGACGAGTCGAAACCTTGCCCTCGTTGATTTGGCCGTGGCCGACCAGGTCCTCGTCCTGGCAATGGCTCATGAAGACCTTGCCGAACATCTTGCCGTAGTCCATGCAGCGACGGAGCATGCCTGCACCCTGCACGCCGCGACCGTCGTCGGTGAAGGCGACGGCGCCGTGGGCGACCATATCGCCCATCTCGGACATAGCCTCGCCCTTAAGACCGCGGGTCATGGCGCCAGAAGGATAGACGCGGCAGTGGCCGACCTCGGCAGCGCGGGACTTGACGAACTCAACAACGGTACCGTTATCGGTAACGGGGTCGGTGTTGGGCATGGCGCACACGCCAGTGAAGCCGCCCTTGGCAGCTGCGCGGGTGCCGCTCTCGATGTCCTCTTTAACCTCGTAGCCGGGCTCGCGCAGGTGAACGTGCATGTCCACCAGGCCAGGGACAAGGTACTTACCGGAAAGGTCGCGGACCTCGGCTCCCTCGGCGGCGAGGTTCTCGCCGACCTCGGCGATCTTGTCGCCGTCGATCAGGACGTCAACGACCCCGTCAAGCTCGACGGACGGATCGACGACGTGGGCATTCTTAAGAAGCAAGACCATTATCGGCACCTCCAAGCAGCAGATACAGGATAGCCATACGCACGCAGATACCGGCGTAGACCTGCTCCAGGATGACGGAGCGTTGCGGGTGGTCGGCCATATAGGAGTCGAACTCGACGCCGCGGTTGATGGGGCCCGGGTGGCAAATGATCGCGTCGGGCTTCATGAGCTTCTCACGGTCCTTGGTCAGGCCGAAGAGCTTGTGGTACTCGCGAATGGTCGGGAACGGGGCACCCTCGAGGCGCTCCTGCTGTACGCGCAGCATGTAGACGACGTCCAGCTCGGGCAGGACGGAATCGAGGTCGCTCGTCACGTGGTCGCAGCCCAGAACCTCGGGCGCCGGCGGCAGCAGCGTGCCGGGGGCGACGGCGTAGGTCTCGCAGCCCATGATCTTCAACGCGGGGATCAGCGAGCCGCAAACGCGGGAGTGGGCGATGTCGCCGACGACGGCGACTTTCAGACCGTGGAAGTCACCCTTGTGCTCCCAGATGGTGTACAGGTCGAGCAGAGCCTGCGTGGGGTGGTTGTGCTTACCGTCACCGGCGCAGATAACACTCGCGGGCGAATTCTGCGTGACGATGTAGGGAGCACCGGCATGTTTGTCGCGCACGACGATGCAGTCGATCTTGTAGGCGTTGAGCGTCTCGACGGTATCGACGAGGCTCTCGCCCTTGACCGTGGAGGTCGAGGAGCCGCCAAAGTTGAGGCTGTCGGCCGAAAGACGCTTCTCGGCGAGCTCGAAGGAGCTGCGGGTACGCGTCGAGGGCTCGTTGAACATATTGACGATGGTCTTGCCCTTGAGCGTGGGGACCTTCTTGATGGCACGCTCGTTGACCTCGGAGAACGCCTTGGCGGTCTCGAGGATGAGCTTGATGTCCTCTTCGGAGTACTCGGTAATGTCGATCAGGTGCTTATGATTGAACGCCACGGTACTACTCACCTCCCAGCGGCGCGGAGCCCACGTGGGAACCCGGCGCGACGTCGTTGATCTCGACAGCGGTACGGCCGTCGACTTCCTTCATATATAGGTGCACGTTCTCCTCGTGCGACGAGGGAACGTTCTTGCCAACAAAGTCCGGCGAGATAGGGAGCTCGCGGTGACCGCGGTCAACGAGAACTGCCAGCTCGATGCGGCTCGGACGGCCCAAGTCCATAACGGCGTCCAGAGCGGCGCGGATGGTGCGACCCGTGTACAGGATGTCATCCACCAAAACGACGCGCTTGCCGTCGACGCTGAAGGGAATGTTGGTAGCGTGGATCGCGGGAGCGAAGTTAGTCGCATAGTCATCGCGATAGAAGCTGATGTCCAGGCTGCCGAGCGGAACGTCAACACCCTCGATCTCCTTGATCGCCTCGGCGAGCTTCTTTGCCAGAAGGTCGCCGCGCGTGACGATGCCGACCAGAGCGAGGTCTTCACAGCCCTCGTTGCGCTCGAGAATCTCGTGCGCGATGCGGGTCATCGCTCGGTTGACGGCGGTCTCGTCCATGATGACCGCCTTGGGGGAAGTCGTGCCCATCGATCTCCTTCCTCACATGTCTTGACTGCTGATACAGTCAAAAAAATAGATGCCCGACCGCTCAAAGCGGACCAGACACCCACAGGAAGGACTGCTCTATGGCAGCAATGTAAATCCATGCGGGTATCTCGTACCCCTTTAATGGTCAAGGGATAGTGTAGCCAACCCCGAGCTTAATTGCGAGCATTAATACGGAGCAATTCGCAAACGGACTCAACGCTCCATAAACCTATATATATTTGCGGGACAAGCTTGAAAACGTCGATGCGAGCTGGCATAATCCCCTCTGCTACACGCAAATCGGATCTACGTCCAGGGCCGTAGCGTGGGCACTATCGCCATAAGAGAAATATCTCTGTGTAGATTACGCACAGGGAGCTGCTTCTGTGCTATAGTTCAGGCTTGTTTGTTAACGCGACATGTTCGTTTGTCGCCCAAGGAGGGTCAGTTATGTCCAAAGTTTGCGAAGTTTGCGGTAAGCACCCCGTTGCCGGTCGCTCTATCAGCCACTCTCACCGCGTCACCAACCGTAAGTTCCGCCCCAACATCCAGCGCGTCTACGTCGTCGTCGATGGTCACCGTCGCAAGATGAACGTTTGCTCCACCTGCCTTAAGTCTGGCAAGGTTGCGCGTTCCTAAATAAGGTCTTACCAACAAGTACCTCGGACTCTCCGGGTCAAAGACCTCGCGTTCACATAGAACTTACCAAAGGCGTCCTCTCTTGTGGAGGGCGCCTTTTTGCACTCATTGGGGACAGACTTACATGGGTGTTTTCACTCAATTGGGGACAGACATGATGCGTGTCTGCGGCGCCCCGACTAGCTCCGGCCCCTGCCTCACGCAGCTTCCTTCCAGTCTGCAGTGGCCTTGGTCACACTTGTAGCGCCGATACCGGTGATACGGGCAATTTGCTTGACCGTGAGATGTGCCTGCCGGAGCCTCAGTAGGCAGGCATCGCGTTCGGGGCGTGGAAGGCCTTAAGCAGCGTAGGATCTATGCTCGGCAGGACTTCGCGCGCAACGAAAAGGGCCTCCTCATCGGGGATCCGACGGCGCGGAAGAACCTGCACCGACCAGATGCGCCCGGTAACTTCCTTGAGATGCTCGCAATAGCAACGGGAGCCTCCGACAATATCGAGCATAGGGGCCGCATCACAAATGTCAAAGGGATCGTAGCCCAGCTGATATGCCTTGAAGCTTGACCAACGGTACGCCTCGAGTGAGTCGAGCGCACCTTTCACAGGATTGAGATGGATATAATCGAGCAGCTGCACCGCCTGAGTGTCCGACTCAACCGCAACCCGCGAATAGCGATTGTCAAACAGATGGCCCGTTCTTCCCGTTTTCCCATTGAAATACTTAGCATACGCCGTCAATGCGCACTGCATCGCCTTTGAAAGGTTGTCATAAGGGTCATCAACCATCAAATGGAAGTGGTTGTCCATAAGGCACCAAGCCAACACCGCCACTTTATGGCGCGCAACCTGTCCGAGATATCCGACAAGAAACGATAGCGGTCGGAGTCATCTTCAAAAATAATCTGCTTGGAGTTGCCGCGGTCATAAACATGGTAATAGCCGGTGATCGAAACGGCGCGGGCACATCGGGGCATAATCTCTCCTTTCAAAACTATACAGGCAACACCTAAAAGGAGAGAAGCAACGCGAAATGCTGAGCCTGTGATCTATTTATATCCAATAAGCGGCAATAACAGGTCCAGAACAGCGAAATGGCAAAACTATGTCTGTCCCAAATGAGTGAAAGCACTCATATAAGTCTGTCCCCCATGAGCGGGCCGATGCCAGGCAGATATTTTAATTAAAACGCTTCAGCTAGTTGAAGCGTTTTAGTGTGCCTTTTACGGGAATCTTACCGTTCGCCGAATAATTTCTTGCTATCATGCAACACGTAGGGTAAATCTCCGATCGCAAGGAGACACAAATGGTGAAAAAGTCACCGGAAAACACTACTCCCGCAATTGTGGACAACGTAGAGGCGCTTGAGGCTAAGCTCGCCCAGATGCGAGAGGCCCAGGCGCTTTTTGCTACGTACACGCAGGAGCAGGTCGACAAGATCTTCTACGAGGCCGCCATGGCCGCCAACAAGGCTCGTATCCCGCTGGCGAAGATGGCCATCGAGGAGACGGGTCGCGGCGTTCTTGAGGACAAGGTCATCAAGAACCACTACGCAGCAGAGTATATCTACAACGCTTACAAGAACACCAAGACCTGTGGTGTCATTGAGCGCGACGAGGCCTACGGCATCACCAAGATCGCTGAGCCCATCGGCATCGTGGGCGCCGTCATCCCGACGACCAACCCCACCTCCACCGCGATCTTCAAGACGCTGATCAGCCTGAAGACCCGCAACGCCATCATCATCTCCCCGCACCCGGCCGCCGCCAAGTGCACCATCGCCGCCGCCAAGCTCGTGCTTGACGCCGCCGTCAAGGCCGGCGCCCCCGAGGGCATCATCGGCTGGGTCGATGTCCCCTCCATCGAGCTGACCAACATGGTCATGCGCGATGTCGACATCATCCTCGCCACCGGTGGCCCGGGCATGGTCAAGGCCGCCTACTCCTCGGGCAAGCCCGCCCTGGGCGTTGGCGCCGGTAACACCCCGGTCGTCATCGACGACACCGCCGACGTGCTGCTCGCCGTCAACTCCATCATCCACTCCAAGACCTTCGACAACGGCATGATCTGCGCTTCCGAGCAGTCCGTGACCGTCATCGACACCATCTATGACCAGGTTAAGGCCGAATTCCAGAAGCGCGGCTGCTACTTCGTCAAGCAGGGTGCCGAGATGGAGGCCCTGCGCGGCGCCATGTTCAAGAACGGCGCTCTCGATCACCGCATCCCCGGCATGGCTGCCGCCAAGATCGCCGAGCTCGCCGGTATCGAGGTTCCCGCCAAGACCAAGATCCTGATCGCCGAGGTCACCTCAACCGACCCCGCCAAGGAGGAGTTCTCCCACGAGAAGCTCTCCCCTGTCCTGGCCATGTATCACGCCAAGGACTTCCAGGAGGCCGTCGACAAGGCCGAGCACCTGGTACTTGCCGGTGGCCCGGGCCACACCGCCTCTCTGTACGTGCATCCCGCCCAGGCCGAGAAGATCAGCCTGTTCGAGCATGTCATGAAGGCCTGCCGTATCGTCATCAACACCCCGTCCTCGCACGGCGGCATCGGTGACCTGTACAACTTTGGCATGAAGCCGTCTCTGACCCTGGGCTGCGGCTCCTGGGGCGGCAACTCCGTCTCCGAGAACGTTGGGGTGAAGCACTTGATCAACGTTAAGACTGTGGCCGAGCGCCGTGAGAACATGCTGTGGTTCCGCGCTCCCGAGAAGGTCTACTTCAAGAAGGGTTCCACGCCCGTCGCTCTCGACGAGCTGGGCAGCGTCATGGGCAAGAAGCGCGCCTTTATCGTCACCGACCAGTTCCTCTTCAAGAATGGCAACACCCGCGCCATCGAGGCCAAGCTCGACGAGATGGGCATCGCCCACGACTGCTTCTACGACGTCGAGCCCGATCCGTCGCTGCAGTGCGCACGTCGCGGCGCCAAGCAGATGGCTCTCTTTGAGCCGGACGTCATCATCGCCGTCGGCGGTGGCTCCGCTATGGACGCCGGCAAGATCATGTGGATGATGTACGAGCACCCCGAGTGCAAGTTTGAGGACATGGCCATGGACTTCATGGACATCCGCAAGCGCATCTTCACCTTCCCCGAGATGGGCAAGAAGGCCTACTTCGTCGCCGTCCCGACCTCTTCGGGCACCGGTTCCGAGTGCACGCCGTTCGCCATCATCACCGACAAGGAGACCGGCATCAAGTGGCCGCTCGCCGACTACGCGCTGCTCCCCAACATGGCTATCGTTGACGCCGACAACTGCATGACCGCCCCGCGCGGCCTGACCGCCGCTTCCGGCATCGACGTCATGACCCACGCCATCGAGTCCTATGTCTCCATCATGGCCTCCGACTACACCAAGGGCCTCTCCGAGCGCGCTGCCAAGCTCGTCTTCGAGAACCTGCCCTCCAGCTACGAAAACGGCGCCAAGGACCCGCATGCCCGCGAGGAGATGCACAACGCCTCCTGCATGGCCGGTATGGCCTTCGCCAACGCCTTCCTGGGCCTCAACCACTCCATGGCCCACAAGCTCGGTGCCTTCCATCACCTGCCCCACGGCATCGCCAACGCCATCATCCTGACTCGCGTCATGCGCTACAACGCCGCCGAGGCCCCCGTCAAGATGGGCACGTTCTCCCAGTATCCTTACCCCAACGCGCTGCACAACTACGCCGAGATGGCCAAGTACTGCGGCATCGAGGGCAAGGACGACAAGGAAGTCTTCGAGAACTTCATCACGAAGCTCGAGGAGCTCAAGGACTTCATCGGTGTCAAGAAGACCATCGCCGACTACGGTGTTGACGAGCAGTACTTCCTCGACACCCTCGACGAGATGACCGAGCAGGCATTCAACGACCAGTGCACCGGCGCTAACCCGCGCTACCCGCTCATGAGCGAGATCAAGGAGCTCTACCTGGACGCCTACTATGGCCGCGAGCCCCAGGACTACGCCGTCTGCTAGTTTTTAGCACGGTTATTTCGGCGGGGGTGAACGGGCGTACGCACGCCCCCGCCGCTGCTTCTATCGCATCGTTGAAAGGATGCAATCATGCTGCTCCCCGAATCCAAGACCGAGCTCGTCCGTCGCGGCAACAAAGTCGTTTACGACCTGGGCGACAAGATCGTCAAGGTCTTTAACGAGACCAAGCCCGTCTCCGACGTGTTCAACGAGGCTTTGAATCTTGCCCGCATCAATGAGTGCGGCATCCGCAGCCCCAAGGCTCTCGAGGTTTCTCAGCTCGAGAACGCCAATGGCTGGGCGCTCGTGACCGAGAAGGTTCCGGGCACCACCCTTGCCGAGAAGATGACTGCCGAGCCCCAGCGCTTTGGTGAGTACCTCGAGATGTTCGTCGACCTCCAGATCGAGATCCACGGCTACACCTCCCCGCTGCTCAACCGTCAGCGCGACAAGTTCGCCCGCATGATCGATAGCCTCGATCAGCTCAATGCCACCACGCGCTACAACCTTCAGGAGCGTCTGGACGGCATGACCAAGGAGTTCAAGGTCTGCCACGGCGACTTCAACCCCTCCAACGTCATCGTTGGCGACGACGGCCAGCTGTACGTCTGTGACTGGGCACACGCCACCCAGGGCTCCCCTGCTGCCGACGTTGCCACCACCTACCTGCTCTTTGCACTCAACAGCAAGGACCAGGCCGAGGCCTACCTGGAGCTCTACTGCGATCGCGCCGACATGCCCATGCAGGTCGTGCGTCAGTGGACGAGCATCGTCGCCGCTTCCGAGCTCGCTCGTAAGCGCAACGTGAACGATGAGTTCCTTAAGAACTGGATCGACGTCGTCGATTATCAGTAATATCTGAGCGATTTATTTCGCATCGGAGGCACAAAGGAAAACCCCACAGCTCGCATGGGCTGCGGGGTTTTCCTTTTAGCAACAAATGTCCCTTAAACGCAAAAGCGGCCCTGCATCTCTACCTCGAGAGACGCAGGGCCGCTTAACACGTGCACTAAACGCAGCGGGCTCGATTAACGGCGTGCTGCTTTCACAAGCTCAGCGACCTTGGCGACAACCTCATCGATCGCCACATCCTCGCGCTCGCCCGTGGCACGGTCCTTGAGCTCGACGGCACCGTTCTTAAGGCCGCGCTTGCCGAGCACCACCTGATAAGGGAAGCCCATAAGGTCGTTGTCGGCAAACTTAAAGCCGGGACGCTCGTCACGGTCGTCAACGACGACCTCGATACCCTCGGCGCACAGACCCTCGACGATTTGATCGCAAACGGTAGCGCACTCCTCCTTCTTGGGGTCGAGCGGAATCACCGCAACCTCGTACGGGGCAACGGAGACCGGCCAAACGATACCGTGCTCGTCGTTGTGCTGCTCCACGACGGCAGCGAGCGAGCGAGACACGCCCACGCCGTAGCAACCCATGATAAGCGGCTTCTCCTTGCCGTCCTCGTCCATAAAGGTGGCGCCCATGGCTTCGGAGTACTTGGTGCCCAGCTGGAAGACCTGGGAAACCTCGATGCCGCGAGCAGCGGAGAGCGGCTTGCCGCAGTGCGGGCAAGGGTCGCCGGCAACGACGGTAACCAGGTCGGCCCACTCGTCGACGGTAAAGTCGCGCTCGGGGCAGGCACCGGTAAAGTGATAGTCGACTTCGTTGGCGCCGCAGGCCCACTGCTTGGACTCGCGCAGGCTCTCGTCGCAGACCAGACGAATGCCCTCGGGCAGGTTAACCGGTCCGATAAAGCCCTTATGCAGACCGTAGGTCTGGAGCTCCTCGTCGGTCATCATGCGATAGCCCTTGCCAAAGACATGCTCGGCCTTGCAGTCGTTGAGCTCATGATCGCCCGGAACGATGGCCACAACCGGCTTGCCCTCGGCGTCGATGAGAGCCAGCGACTTGCGCGTACCGTTCTCGGGGAAGCCGAAGAACTTGGCGACGGCCTCGATGGTGCCCATACCCGGAGTCTCGACCTTGGTGAGTGTGCCGTCGCCGGGGCCCTCGGTCACAACGACCTTGGTGCTTGCCGCCTCGTCATCGGCAGCAAAGCCACAATCGTCGCAGTAGACCAGCGAAGCCTCGCCGGCATCTGCCAGCGCCATGAACTCGACGGAGGTATCGCCACCGATCTCGCCGGAATCGGCGACGACGGGCAGGGCCTTGATGTAGCAGCGCTCGCAGATATTGGCGTACGCCTGCTTCATCTTGTCGTACTCCTCCTGCAGGCTCTCCTGCGTGGCAGAAAAGCTGTAGGCGTCTTTCATGATGAACTCGCGACCGCGCATCAGGCCAAAGCGGGGACGGAACTCGTCGCGGAACTTGTCCTGGATGTGATAGAGATTCACCGGCAGCTGCTTGTATGAACGCAGCTCGTTGCGCACCAGGGCGGTCACGGTCTCCTCGTGCGTGGGGCCGAGCACGAACTCGCGGCCGTGGCGGTCATCAAAGCGCACGAGCTCCTTGCCATAGGCATCGATACGGCCGGACTCACGCCACAGCTCGGCATCGACCATGATGGGCATCATGAGCTCCTGGGCGCCGGCGGCGTCCATCTCGTCGCGCACGATGTTCTCGATCTTGCGAATCGAGCGCCACGCGAGCGGCAGATAGGAATAGAGACCGGCGGCCTCCTTGCGGATCATACCGGCACGGAGCAGCAGGCGATGGCTCGCAAGCTCAGCGTCGGCCGGATCCTCTTTGAGCGTCGGAGCATACAGCTTAGACATATACATTGCTCGGGTCATTTATTTCTCCTCAATAAGCTTATCGACCTCGGCCATAAGCGCGTCGACAATTTGGTCCTCCGCTACTTTACCAATGATCTGGCCGTGCGAAAAGAGCAGGCCCTGACCACGTCCGCAAGCAACGCCCAGGTCGGCATCAGAAGCCTCACCGGGACCATTAACGGCACATCCCATGACGGCAATCGAAAGCGGCGCGGCATAGTTCTTAAGCCGCTCGGTTACTTCCTCGGCGATTGCGATCAGGTTAACCTGACAGCGGGCGCACGTGGGGCACGAGACAATCTCGGGGCCGCGGCGACGCAAGCCCAGAGACTGCAAAATTCCCCAAGCGACCGGCGGCTCCTCAACCGGATCGGCCGTGAGCGAAACGCGCATGGTGTCACCGATTCCCTCGGACAGCAGGATACCAAGGCCCACGGAGCTCTTGATGGTGCCCTGCAGCTTGGTACCCGCCTCGGTTACGCCCAGGTGGAGCGGAACGTGGGGAATCTCACGCGACAGGGCACGATAGGTGTCGAGCGTCGTTTGCACGCTATGGGCCTTGGCCGAAAGCACAATGTTCGTAAAGCCGCGGTCTTCGAAATGCTTGACGAAACGTTCGCTCGACATCACGAGCTTTTCGGGCTGCGTGAGGTCGTCGCGCTCAGCGATATCCTGCTCAAGCGAACCAGCATTGACGCCGATACGAATCGCACAGCCCGCGGCACCCGCAGCATCGATCACCGCGTCAACCTTGGCCCAATCGCCGATATTGCCGGGATTGATGCGCAGCTTTGCAGCACCGGCCTCAACGGCACCAATGGCGAGCTTATGGTTAAAGTGGATGTCGGCAACGATCGGCACCGGAGACTCGCCACAGATGGTGCGGAAACCCTCAAGCGCGGCCTCGGTGGGCACGCTCACGCGCACGATATCGCAGCCAGCCTGCGCCAACGCGCACACTTGCGCAAGCGTTGCCTGGGCATCAGCGGTATCGGTGCAGGTCATGGATTGGACCACCACCGGCGCGCCTCCACCGATCTGCACGCCGCCCACATGCACAGGGCGCGTCAACTCGCGAGGCAAAGGATGGGATAAAGACAATCCAAACACTCCCCTACAGAATAAATCGAAGGATGTCGGAACGAAGCATATAGACAAACAGCAGCGCAAAGAGCGCGATGCCCACATAGCTCACAATCATCTGGACCTTGAGCGGAAGCTCGCGGCCCGCAATCTTTTGAATGATCTCGATGGCCAACTTGCCGCCATCGAGTGGTGGGATGGGCAGCAAGTTCATAAAGCCAAGCGAGAACGAAATGAGGGCGGCAAACGAAAGGAACGTGGCAGGGCCGGCAGCAGCAGCCTGTGAGGACATAACGCTGATACCCACGATCGAAGAGGACTGATCGAGAATTTCCATCGTATGCTGCGGCTGGAGCAGGCGCATCACGCCCTCCGCTGTCTGCACGACATAGGAGAACGACAAGCGAGCCGACGTGATGGGGTCTAAACGGACCACCTGCGTAGAGGCATACACACCTAGGCGCTCGTCCTCTTTGAGCGCAACCGTGGTCGAATGCTTCTTGCCGTCACGCTCGTACTCGATGGCGATATCGTCCTTACCGGCAGCCTTGCCGAAGGCATCGTAAACGTCCATCCAGGTAGAGCACGATACTCCGTCGACCGAAAGAATCGCGTCGCCATCCTCGATTCCCGCCGCGGAGGCAATCGAGCCTTCGTCAACCTGGCCGATCACATTGGTGTCCACCGGCACCGTGACACCCGCGATGGAATAGATGCTCATAAGGAGCAAAAAGCCCGTCAGGATATTGACGATAATGCCCGCAAGCAGCATAAAGGCACGCTTGACAAAGCCCTGACCCAAATAGGTGTGCGAGCGCTCGCGTGCAAGGAATTCGGCCTCGCCGCACGGCAGTTCCCACACATCGCCCTCGGCAGTCGCGTGCTCGCGATCGAACCGACGGCCGTCAAAGGTGGTATAACCCGCCGCGTCACGCGGCAGGGTCTGGTACTTGGTGGGATAGTAACCAGGCGAAGGCTTTTCCCCTTCTTCATACCAAGGAGCGATGGAGCCCCAACCCAGCAGCAAAGCACAGGCCTCGAGCACATCCTCCTCGGACAGCTCAAGCTCGACGGCAAGATCGGCCACCGTCACACGGCCGTGGCGATAGATGGCGGCAAGCACGCGATCGGCACACGAGACATCGGTCGGATCCATACCACAGATGGCAGCATACCCACCCAGCAACAGCGGGGTCACACCAAACTTGGTGCCGATCCGACGAGACGTATGGTGGATATCAAAGCGACACGGCAGGCCCAAAAAGAACTCAGTCACCCGGACGCCGCAGGCACGCGCCGCCAAAAAGTGGCCGCCCTCGTGCAAAAATACGAGGACGGAAAGCATTAGCAGGCCCCAAAAGACCGATGAGAGAACGCTCAGAACAGTTTCCATAAAACGAAAAAGCAATCCTTATGGGTTAAGAACGGGTTGCGACGAGCACTTGCGCGGCCTTTTCACGCGCCCACGCATCGATACCGCGAAGCTGTTCAAACGAATCGACTGTCTGCGCATCATGCGCATCCATACAGGATTCCACAATGCGATCGATATCGGTAAAACTGCAGCCATCATGCAAGAAGGCATCGACGGCGACCTCGTTGGCGGCATTGAGCACGCACGGCATGGTGCCGCCCGTCTTGCCCGCACGCTCGGCTAGCGCCAGGCTGCGGAACGTATCCATGTCGGCCGCATCAAAGGTAAGCTGACCCAACTCGCGGAAATCGATGCGCGGAGCCGGAGTATCCCAGCGCTCGGGATACGAGAAGGCAAACTGGATGGGAATGCGCATGTCAGATGCCCCGAGATGCGCCATCACGGAGCCGTCGGCAAACTCGACCATCGAATGAATCTTTGATTGGCGCTGAACGACCACGTTGATAAAGTCGAGGTCGCAACCGAACAGGTGCATCGCCTCGATACGCTCCAGGCCCTTGTTCATGAGGGTAGCGGAGTCGATCGTGATCTTGGCACCCATAGCCCACGTAGGGTGCGCCAGGGCATCGGCGCGCGTCACACGGTCGAGTTCCTCGCGCGAACGGCCAAAGAACGGACCGCCCGAACAGGTAAGCCAAATACAATGGGCCTCGCGCGGATTCTCACCCAGATAGCATTGGTAAATTGCAGAGTGCTCGGAATCGACCGGGATAAGCTGACCGGGCTGAGCCAACGGCATCAGCAGGTCACCGCCAACAACGAGCGACTCCTTATTGGCAAGGGCAAGGCGCTTATTCGAGATCAAGGCCGCGTGGCTTGCCTCGAGACCGGCAGCGCCCACAATAGCGACAAGCACGCAGTCAACATCGTCGCGACGCGCGAGCTCGCAAACCGCTTGCGCACCAACGCCGAGCTCCGTTCCCTCGGGCAACTCCTGCAGCACGGCGTCATCGCCATGAGCGACATCGGCCACGGCAACCGCCGGAACCGAGAACTCGCGGGCAGCGGCAACGAGCTCGGAGGTGCTGGAATTAACGGAAAGCGCCGTCACCTGCAGACGATCGGCATGCTGACGGCAAACATCGAGCGCCTGGGTACCGATAGAGCCCGTACAGCCCAGGATGGCAACACGGAGACGTCCATCGGAGCCATACGTCGTCTGGAAGGACATTACAGCACGCCTCCGATCATCAGCATCAGCTGCGCGGTGATGCAGCCGAAGATAAGCGAATCGCTACGATCGAGCATGCCGCCGTGGCCCGGGATAAGGTTACCGGAATCCTTGACGCCCACACCGCGCTTGATGCGCGACTCGATAAGGTCGCCGATAACGCCCAGAATGGACACGACCACGCCGCACAGCAGCGCATAGGGCAGGCTGAGCTTGTAGAAGTGCGTCACCCACAAAATGAGCCAGATGAGAACCGAGCCCAGAATGCCGCCGACAAACCCCTCCCAGCTCTTTTTGGGAGAGATCTTGGGAACCATCTTGTGTTTGCCGATACGACTGCCCACGACGTAGGCAAACGAATCGGAGACCCAAAGGGACGCGCAAACACCCACTGAAAGCAGGGCGCCGGCAAAACCGGGCACGGCATCGCGCAGCAGCACAATAGCCGACAGCATAAAGCCTGTGTAGATGGGACCCATGAGCGTCACGGCCACATCAGAGATGCGGGTACGCGGCGACCAAACATACCAAATGCCCACCGCGAGCATCAGTGCAAAAAGCAGGGCGTTCAGCAAAAGCGAATCGCCAAGCGCCGATAACGGAAAGAGCACGGCGGCAATAATGCCCAGGTGCTCGTTGGCGACCTTGCCATCGAGCCTCGTCATACGGAAAAACTCAAAGCAGCAAAGTCCGCTCATGACAGAGACGAAAATGGCGGTGGGCACGATACCCAAAACCAGGCACAGGATAAAGACGACGGCGTAGACGATACCGGCGGCGGCACGGGTAATAAAGCCCGCAAGCCACGAACCGGTGCCGCTCTTCGCTGCAGGCGCTCCCGCAGTGGCAGCTTTGCGCGCAGGCGTCTTGGGAGCAGATGCCTTGGGACGATCGGACACGATTAAGCCTCCTCGGTCTTGCTCAGTCCACCAAACCTACGGTCACGGCCCTGATAGGCCAAAATGGCGTCGACAAGGCCCCAACGATTAAAGTCAGGCCAATAGGTATCGGTGACATAGAACTCGGAATAAGCCACCTGCCACAGCAGATAGTTCGAAAGGCGAAGCTCACCGGAGGTGCGAATGACCAGCTCGGGATCGGGAAGACCGGCGGTGTACAGGTGCGAAGCAACCATATCATCGTCGATAGCAGCAGGATCGATCTTGCCGGCGGCGGCATCGAGCGCAAGCTGACGGGCGGCGCGGGTAATCTCGGCACGCGCGCCGTAGTTGACGGCAAGCGCCAGCGTCATACCGGTGTGATCGGCGCACTCGGCAAGACCGCATTCAAAAACGTCGCGGGTCTTCTTGGGCAGCGCGGAAATATCACCCAAAAAGACAACACGCACGTTTTCGCGCTTCAGAAGCGGCAGCTCATCGATAAACGTCTTGGCAAATAGATGCATCAAGACGTTAACCTCATGCTGCGGGCGGTTCCAATTTTCGGTTGAAAACGCATAGGCGGAAAGCACGTCGACACCCAGACGCACGCAGGCGGTAATAATCTCGCGAAGGGAGACGATACCCGCCTTGTGGCCCTCGGTACGGGCAAGACCTCGCGCCGTAGCCCAGCGACCGTTGCCGTCCATGATGCACGAGATATGATGTGGAATGTTATTGAGGTCAAGGTCGGAAAAACCGACGCCCGCAGGGGCGTCGGCAAAGTACTCGACCAGTTTGTTCTCGTCGTATTGCACCTTAGATCTCCATGACCTCGGCTTCTTTTTCCTTCAGAAGCTCCTCGACCTTGGCGACATACTCGTCAGTATGCTTCTGCACCTTGGCCTGCTCACGGCGGACGTCGTCCTCGGTGAGCTCCTCATCGCGCTCGAGCTTGTTGTTAAAGTCGCGACGGATGTTACGGATAGACACCTTGGCCTGCTCGGCGTACTCGCGGCACTCCTTGACGAGCTCGCGACGGCGCTCCTCGGTGGGAGCCGGGAACGGAAGACGAACAACGGTGCCATCGGAGTTGGGGGTAATACCCAGATCGGAAGCGCCGATGGCCTTGACGATGGCGTTGATAAGCGCCTTGTCCCACGGCTCGATGAGCAGCATGTGGGCCTCGGGGGTCTTTACGGCGGCAACCTGCGTGACCGGCGTGGGAACACCGTAATAATCGACGGTGATGTCGGACAGAATGTTAGCGTTGGCTCGGCCGGTACGGACCTTGGAGAAGTTATGCTTGAGGGACTCGAGCGACTTGTCCATGTGGGCGGTGATGTTCTCTGCCATGCTTAATCCTCCTGATAGACGAGCGTGCCGACGGGCTCACCCGAAAGCGCGCGCTTGACGTTGTCCTCACCATCGATGTTGAGGACCAAAATGGGCATACGGTTATCCTGGCACAAGGCCGTAGCCGTGGAATCCATAACCTGCAGGCCGCGGACGAGCACCTCGTGATAGGTGATCTTGTCAAAACGGACAGCATCGGCGCACTTGACGGGATCCTTGTCGTAGATGCCGTCGACCTTGGTGGCCTTAATCAGAATCTCCGCACCGATCTCGCAGGCGCGAAGGGCCGCGGCGGTGTCAGTCGTAAAGTACGGATTGCCCGAGCCGGCTGCGAAGATAACGACATTGCCCTTGGACAGGTGATTGATGGCGCGACGACGAATATAGGGCTCGCAAATCTCGTTCATCTGGATGGCGCTCATAACGCGGCAAGGAACATCGTTATGCTCGAAGGCATCCTGCAGGGCGAGCGCGTTCATAACGGTTGCAAGCATGCCCATGTAATCGGCCTGAGCACGCTCCATACCGCCGGCAGCTCCAGCCATGCCGCGGAAAATATTGCCGCCGCCGACAACGATGCCAACCTCATGGCCAACGGCGAGCAGCTCCTTGACCTGCTTGGCAAGATGGTCGGTAACCTTGGGGTCGATACCATAGTGGCCATCGCCCATCAGTGCTTCGCCGGAAAGCTTCAGAAGCACGCGTTTATATCGGATGTCGGACAAAGCGATCCTCCTTTAATTAGACTCTCAATATGATATCAAAGGCTCTGCTTGGAGCCATGAAAAAGCAGGCTGTGAGTAAAACCCACAGCCTGCTCATTACCAGCTACAAGAGCTTATTTACTCGCCACGGACCAGACGGTCGAAGGCAACGACGGTAATGGTATCGCCGAGCTCCTTGGAGACCTGCTCAGCGTACTTCTTGATGGTGAGGGAGCTGTCCTTGATGAACTCCTGCTCGGTGAGCACGGACTGCTTGTAGAACTTCTCCAGACGGCCAACAGCCATCTTCTCCTGGATGGCCTCGGGCTTGCCGGACTCGGCAGCCTGAGCCATGTAGATCTGCTTCTCATGCTCGACGGTCTCGGCGGGAACCTGATCGCGGGTAGCGCAGATCGGAGCGACAGCGGCAACCTGAAGGGCAACGTCGTGGGCAAAGGTCTTGAAGGACTCAGCCTGAGCGGTCTCAGCCTTCTCGAAAGCAAACTCGACGAGGACGCCGATCTTACCACCCATGTGGATGTAAGAAGCGAGAGCGCCGTTCTCGGCCTTGCGGGCGGCGAAGCGAGAGATCTTCATGTTCTCGCCCATGATGTGAATCATCTCGGTGAGCTCGGAGGAAACGGTCTCCTCGCCCATCGGCTTCTCGAGCAGAGCGTCGACATCGGCCGGCTCGGTGGTGGCGACAACCTCGGCGACCTTGGAAGCAAAGCCGGTGAACTTGGCGTTGGAGCCGACGAAGTCGGTCTCGCAGGAGAGCTCGAGCAGAGCGCCGGTCTTGCCATCCTCGGAGACGAACGCGGCGACAGCGCCCTCGTTGGTCTCGCGGCCAGCCTTCTTGGCAGCCTTAGCGAGGCCGTTCTTACGCAGAACGTCAACAGCGGCGTCCATGTCACCGTCAGCCTCGACGAGAGCCTTCTTGCACTCCATCATCGGGGAGTCGGTCATCTCGCGGAGCTGCTTGACCATAGCGGCGGTAATCTGGGCCATTGTGGTTCCTTTCAAAGAGATGAAAAAGACTTAAAGAGGACTGATTTACTCGGCCTTGGGCTCGGCGGCCATCTCGGCCTCGGAGACCTGCTCCTTGCCGGAGCCAGCGAGGCAGGCGTCGGCCATGAGCTCGCACATAAGGGTGACAGCGGAGATGGCGTCATCGTTGCAGGGGATGCCGTACTCGACCTCGTCGGGATCGGAGTTGGTATCGATCAGAGCGACGACGGGGATGTTCAGGCGCTGGGCCTCCTTGATGGCGTTCTCCTCGCGCTTGGTGTCGATGACGAAGAGCGCCTGGGGCAGACCCTTCATGTCGCGAGCGCCACCGAGGTTGGTCTGGAGCTTAGCGAGCTCCTTACCCAGAACAGCCTGCTCCTTCTTGGGCAGCACTGCCATGCGGCCGTCCTCGACCATGGCCTCGAGCTCCTCCATGCGGTTGATGCGGGAGCGGATGGTGACGAAGTTGGTCAGCATGCCGCCGAGCCAACGCTGGTTGATGTAAGGCATGTTGGCGCGCTCAGCGGCGTTCTTGACGGCCTCCTGAGCCTGCTTCTTGGTGCCGACGAACAGCACGTTGCCACCCTTGGCAACGTTCTTGACGAAGGTGTAAGCCTGGTCGGCGTCAAGAATGGTCTGCTTGAGGTCGAGGATGTAGATGCCGTTGCGCTCACCGAAGATGAACGGCTTCATCTTGGGGTTCCAGCGACGGGTCTGGTGACCGAAGTGGCAGCCGGCCTCGAGCAGGGTGCGGATATTAATCTTGGTAGCCATGTTAAACCTCCTGTGGTTTGCCTCCGCGCGGGGTCATCCTCCAAAACCAACCCGGACATGTGCTACCAAAGCCCGGGCACCACGGTATGAAGTAGCCGCGCGTGCGTGATAAAAACCTGTTGCCGTGAAGCAACCCGATGAATGATAGCAGGATTACATCTTTCTGCCAACCCGAAATCAAAACCACACACACGGACGCGCGATCGATTGGATAGGACCCCTCTCCTGCCTTATTCGCCGCGCGGAAGGGCTTGGGTAACGGCGCGTTTGAGCCGATCGGGCGTGAGATGCGTATAAATCTGCGTGGTGGACAAGCTTGCATGCCCCAGCAACTCCTGGACAGAGCGCAAGTCCGCTCCGCCCTCGAGCAAATCGGTCGCAAAAGTATGGCGCATCGCATGCGGGGCGATATCGGAAGGGATACCCGCAAGCGTCGCCAACATATGAAACCGTCGCCTAAGCATGGCGGCGCTCATACGGTTGCCGCGTGCCGAGATAAACAGCGGATGCACACCGTTCGTACCGTCGCCGCGCTTTGCCTGAGCAAGAAGCTCCGGTCTTCCTTCCTCAATATAGCGGCGGGCCGCATCGAGAGCACGCCGATACAGGGGCACGATACGCTCCTTGCTCCCCTTGCCCCAAAGCCGCAGCGTTCGCTCGGACCAAGCAATGGACTCAACATTGAGTGCCGCAAGCTCAGAGATGCGAGCCCCAGATGCATAGAGCAATTCGAGCATCGCCGCATCGCGAAGCCCCGCAGGCGTTGAAACGTCTGGCGCTGCAAGCAGTGCCTTAACCTGCTGGGTGGTCAGCACCCCGGGCAAATCGCGTGGAAGCTTGGGCGAGGCAATCGCAGAGACAGCGTCTCCATCGATAAGACCCTCGGCAGCCATCCATCGATAGAACGAACGAATGGCAGACAGGTGCGCCGCAATCGTCCTGGGCGCCACCTGCTCGCGCGACAGCTCCGCCAGATACATGCGAACGGTACGTACGTCCGCCGTGCGCGCATCGATATCCCCACGCTCGCACCAAGCGGCAAAACGCTCCAGACGAGAGCCGTAAGCGATAACAGTGTTAGAAGAAAGCCCCTCGACGCGTGCAATATAGGCTATGAACGAGTCGACGGTATCGTACAGGTCAAAGGCTATGACCGATCGCCCCCAAACAGGTCGGAGCGCGATTCCAGATAGGAATCCAAGGCCTTAAGGGCGCGATCCGCATAGGCCTGATAGCGATCACGTTTGCTGCGGCGCTTACCGTCCTCGAGGGGAGGCACCAGGCCAAAATTAACATGCATGGGCTGATATCCGACCGTAGCAGGATCGGTCGCATAGCCCACGAGCGCGCCGAGAGCGCCCACGCGCGGCAGCTCGACAGGAGCAACCTCGATAGCCTCGGCATAGGTATTGAGCGCAGCGAGGAGACCCGTCGCGACCGCTTCCATGTAACCCTCCGTACCGGTAATCTGTCCGGCAAGGCGCACGCCCGTGCCGGGCACGGCGAAGGTCCCATCGAGCACATGGGGAGCATCGACAAAGGTATTGCGATGCATGACGCCATAGCGGAAAAACTCGGCATTCTCCAGACCGGGAACCATATGAAAAACGCGCTTCTGCTCGCCGAAGGTCAGGTTGGTCTGAAAACCCACCAGGTTATAGGCGGTCTTCTCCTTGTTCTCGGCGCGCAGCTGAATCGCCGCCCAGGGACGGCGACCGGTGCGCGGGTCGGTGAGCCCGACGGGCTTCATAGCGCCAAAGCGGATGGCATCCTTGCCCGTGCGCGCAACCTCCTCGGCTGGCTGACAGGCCTGGAAGAGGTCCCCGCCCTCAAAGTCCTTGAGCACCACGCGATCGGCCGTGGTAAGCGCCTCGATAAAGGCCTCGTACTCCTCCTTGTTGAGCGGGGCATTGAGATAGTCGCCACTCCCCTGCTCCTCGTAGCGCGACTGCGAGAACAGCACATCCATATCGAGCGTCGAGGCATCGACAATCGGGGCTGCGGCGTCAAAGAACGCCAGGGAATCACCACCGACGAGCTTCATGACCTCCCCGCTCAACGCCGGCGAGCACAAGGGACCCGCGGCGATAACCACATGGCCCTCGGGAATCTGGGTGACCTCGCCGTGAACGACCTCGATATTGGAGCGGGCGTCAACCTCGGCCTCGACGAGCTCGGAGAATTTAACACGGTCGACCGCCAAGGCGCCACCAGCGGGAACGGCAGCGCGATGAGCGCAGTCGAGCAGCACCGAACCCATACGCTCGAGTTCGGCCTTCAACAGGCCGGCGGCGGAATCGGGTCGGGTCGACTTAAACGAATTGGAGCAGACGAGCTCCGCCAAGTGATCGGTATGGTGGGCAGGAGAGGTCACCAGCGGCCGCATCTCGCACAGCTTTACGGCAAACCCGCGATCTGCCAGCTGAATCGCGCATTCCGATCCCGCCAGACCGCCACCGATAACCGTCACTTGATCAAACAGCATCTGCAAACACCTTTCTAATTGACACGCACTCCATTGTGACCGAAGGGCGTCTGAGCGTGAAGCGCAAACTTTGAGGGCGCATACCTTCCATCCATCATGCGCTCGATGAGTCCCTCGAGCTCGAGTGAGCCTAGGAGTTTGAGCACGCCGACGGCATCGAGGGAGACGAGCGCGGCAATGTCATCGACCTTGAGCGGCGAGGCAATGAGCGCGTGCATCACGGCCTGCTGCGTGGGGTCCAGATCGGCGATACCAGGCGCATCGGGACGCGAATAGCGCAGGGTGCCGTAAATTCGCGAGATGGCCATCTCAATAGACTCCTCGTCAACAATGCAGCAGGCCCCGTTGGCGATGAGGTAGTTGGTCCCACGCGACTCTGGTGACAAAATGGAGCCAGGTACCGCGAGCAGTTCGCGCCCCAGGTCCATGGCGGCCTCCGCTGTCGAGAACGTGCCCGAGGGCATGCCGGCCTCCGACACGAAGAGCGCCTGCGAAAGCGCGGCAATCACCCGGTTACGCCGCGGAAAGGCAAACTTGCGTGGCCCCATACCCCAAGGCGAGATGGACACGACCGCGCCGCCCGTATCGATCGTGCGCGCGATGAGCCCTGCACTCGAACGCGGGTAAACCACGTCGGCGCCCGTACCCAACACCACGACGTGCCTGCCACCAGCGTTGACCGCGGCCCAACCCGAGGCCTGGTCGCAGCCGACCGCACCGCCCGAGACCACCGTCACGCCCGCCTCGACCGCAACTTTCGCGGCCAGCTCTGCCACGGCAAGGCCGTACGGCGAGGCCTTGCGAGCGCCGATGATGGAGAGCGCGGGCGTCGACAGTGCGACGGGGTCGCCACGTACATAAAGCGTCTGGGGTACATCGGAGAGCTCCAAAACGGTAGCTGGATACAACGCATCACCGGGATGCAGCTCAAAAGTCTCCTCGGGCATTACTGGTCCCTCCTCCCCTGGTACATCGCCGCCTCGAGCACGTGGTCTTGGGTTACCCGCTCACTTTCGGCGACATCGGCGATCGTGCGCGCGATACGCACCAAGCGCACGATGCCGCGCCCTGTGAGATGTGTGCGCCTCGACAGGCCGAGCACGCACTTTTCCGCTGCCCCATCGAGCGCAAAGGTCGACACGACGCCGTCGATGGAACGTGACTCATCGTCCTCGGCCTCGGCATCTGCATCGTCCATACGGGACTCACGCCAGGTACGAAATGCCCGACCCCGCACAACATAGTCACGTAGTTCAGCTGACGACATACCCTCGGCGCCCTCGATAATTACCTGCGGGTCGGGTCGGGTCACGTCAATCATAAGGTCAATACGATCGGCCAAGGGACCACGTAGCTTAGACCGATAGCGCTCAACCATCGAAGCCGAGCAGCGGCACGGCACCTCGCGATCGCCCAAAAAGCCACAGGGACAGGGATTGCTCGCGGCAAGCAGCTGGAACCGCGAGGGAAACGTGAAAGCCCCATCGACGCGTACGATCTTGACGTAGCCGCGCTCTATGGGCTGACGGAGTGTCTGCAGCACGCTGTTGGGAAACTCGGCAAGCTCGTCTAAAAAGAGCACGCCGCCGTGCGCTAGGCTAATCTCGCCCGGGTGCACCGGCCGTCCGCCGCCAATAAGGCCCGCAGTCGAAATGCTGTGGTGGGGGCTACGGAACGGCCGGTGTCCCGCCAGCAAACCATCGATGTTCTCGCCCAAAACCGAATGGATGCACAGCGCCTCTTGCTGATCCTCGAGAGAAAGCTCGGGCAAGATACCCGTCATGCGGCGTGCGAGCATGGTCTTGCCCGAACCCGGCGAGCCAATCATAAGCAGGCCGAGCTCCCCCGCCGCCGCGAGCGCAATGCCGCGCTTGGCAACCTCCTGCCCCAGCACATCGGCATAATCAAGTTCTGGCTCAAACGACGCCTCGACACCCTCGGAATCCAGGTAATGCCGAGCCGCCTCGCCCATACCGCGGGCGAGCTGAGACAGATGGTCGATAAAGCCACAGTCCACACCGGCAAGCGGCACATGTTGATCCGACCTTCCCGCAATAAAGGACAGGCCCATATCGCGCGCCAACAACTGAAACGCAACCTCGCCTTTTACGGGCAGCACGCTACCATCCAGCCCGAGCTCACCGGCAATAAGGCAATGGTCTAGATGGTCGCGGGGAATCTGCCCATCGGCCGCCAGTACCGCGATGGCAATCGGCAGGTCAAAACCACTGCCCGTTTTACGGATGTCGCCCGGAGCCAAGTTGACGGTAATGCCCGCTCGTGGAATCTCAAATCCCGCCGAGCGCATTGCGCAGCGTATGCGGCCACGCGACTCCATCACCTCCATACTTGGAATGCCAAGCATTTGGATACCCGGAATACCGCCGGCAAGCGAGACCTCGACCGTGACGGGAATCGCCTCGACGCCACGAATGCATGCAGCGTGGACGGCAAAGGTGTCAAACGCCATCACGATACCTGCCAATCGAATGCGTTGTATTGATGCTCAATCTCCGCAATATGACCGCCGCGGATAGTAACGCCCACCGCGTCGAAGCGAATCGCCTTAAGGGGATAGTGATCCATAAGGTAACAACTCGCGATACGGCGGTAGCGACGCTGCTTCTGGGCGTCCACCGCCTCCTCGGGAAAGACCCGCGTGTTGCAATCTAGGGCGACGCGCCTCGTCTTGATCTCAGCCATCACCACGACATCATCAAGTTCATCAAGCAGTACCAGATCGGCCTCGCCCTCGGGACACCGGTAGCCCTGTTCCAAGAGGGCATAACCGCGCTCGCGAAAGTAATCGATTGCAATAAGCTCGCCCAACATGCCCAGTTCTCGAGGACTGAGGCCCTTAATGAACCCAGGCGTAATCGACGCGCAATCAATCTCCCCGTTCTCCCAAAGCTCTTTGAGCTGTTGCGTCTTGCTCTTTGCACTTGCGGCGCACATGGGGTCTCCTTTCCCGCGCACGATATTGACCCGATCATGAGGCCGCCTTTCTTGCGGGTAAGTACCAAAAGAAAACCAAAGTCCAACCAAAAACAAACAAAAAAGGGACCGCATGCAACAATTGCGTTGCATGCGGTCCCCACCAGCTGGTTTATAAAATCCCAGAAGTCCCTGTCTCCATATTTGCCTTAAAAAAGACGCTCCGTCTGCAAAAAATTTCCGCAGAAGCTCACACGATGCAACGGAGAAAGGCCATGTTTACGAATAGCCTCAATGTGCTCGGGGCTCGCATAGCCCTTTGACTCAGCAAGATGATATTCGGGATACTCGGCATCGTACTCGACCATCATCTCGTCACGCGTGACCTTGGCCATAATGGAAGCAGCGGCGATGCAGGCGATTTTGGCATCGCCCTTGACCACGTCGCGCTCGTTGGGAACGGCGCCCAAGGGGTTCCCGTCCATAAGCACGCAATCGGGCTCGAGCCCCGTATCGGCCACGGCGCCCGCGACGGCAGTGCGGATGGCGCGGGCCATGCCCATCTCATCGATGTCCGCAGGCGCGATATGGCAAAAACCAATGGCCGTAGCCACCTCGGCAATCTGCACCGAGAGCAGCTCTCGACGGGCAGGCGTGAGCTTTTTGGAATCGTTAATGCCCCAAACGCGCGGCTCCATGGGAAGGCAGACAGCGCAGACCGTCAACGGGCCGGCGACAGAGCCGCGCCCCACCTCGTCAACACCAACGACCACGCCATCGCCGCCGAGCTCATGCATCAGCTCGTACATGCCGTTGACGCGCTCGCGCTCGGCAAGTTCCTTGGCATGGCGCTTAAGGGCGCGCTCGCAAGCCTTGATCACCTGCTGGCGCGGATCCTCGCGATAGTGCTCCACGAGGGCGGGGATCTCCTCAAACGTGGCGCTCGCCAGCTCGCCGGCAACCTGCGATGCCGAAACCGAGCTCGTCATGTTGGCCATATCGGGGCCTCCTTGCATGCAAATCAGATAAAAAGAAGGGCCACCCGAAGGTGACCCTTTTGTCCAAACGAGTGGACAGACGCTGCGATCTTCTTAGCGCTTCTCGGGGATGCGAGCAGCCTTGCCCACCTTGTCGCGGAGGTAGTACAGCTTGGCGCGACGGACGCGACCATGACGGACGACCTCGAGCTTGGCGATCTTGGGGCTGTGAAGCGGGAAGGTACGCTCAACACCGACACCGAAGGAAATCTTGCGGACGGTGAAGGTCTCACGGGCACCGGCGCCGGCCATGCGGATGACGTCACCCTGGAAAACCTGGATGCGCTCGCGGTCGCCTTCCTTAATGCGGTAGTGAACCTTGACGTTGTCGGCAACGCGGACCTGCGGGATGTCCTCGCGGATCTGCTGACGCTCGATTGCGCGGATGTAATCCATGTGCAATTCCTTACTCTTCTAGAGGTGCCGTACCACCTTGGCCGGCACGTAGTTGAACAAACGTATTCGAGTATACACGCCACGACCTTGGCTGCAAGAACTATTTTGCCCGTGCGCAAAAAGACAAAAACACGCACTCTTTCTGTACTTATGCGCCGGCCGCAGCATCAGTCGTCGGCGTCGTCACGGTCGTTCCAGGCGCGATATACCCGTATTCGAGCAGCACCGAAAGCGCATGCTGCTTCCAGGTGGCAAGCTCTTCGTCATTATAGTTGTCATGGGCCCATTCATTCATCGCATCCCCGGCGTCTTGGGGCACCAGGTCCTGGCTGTCCGCCATCAGGTACAGGATGCCTAAGATGTCGAAGTCCTGCTTGGTCATCTCTTCCTTGTTTGATGTGCCGATGATGCCGTGATCGATGCCGTAGCGGCAGATATCGGTCAAAACGGTAACGAGGCCCGTAGGAATCGGCGAGGCATCCTTCGCGGCAGCGGGCGCGGTGTCGTCAGTCACTGCAGTGGCATCGTCGCTCGCCGGAGCAGAATCGGCCGCGTTCGCATCGGAAGCCGCCTGCTCTCCCTGGGCAGGAGCCGCGCTATCCGTCGTTGCCGAAGCATCCCCCGAAGAAACGGACGTAACGCTCACCGGTGTCTCGACCACGGTCGTCATCGGGTCGACCGGTGCGGGTGCGGCGATGACCTCGGCCCAATCGGAATACACGCCGTCAATAAAGGCGCGAACATGGAAGGTGCCCGGTTGCGAGATGGTCATCGTGCCGTCCGTCGCGACCAAAATGCCCTTGCTCTCGAGCTCCTGGGCCTCCCAACTGCAGACCCTATCGACTTCCTTGCCCGTCGTGTCATAGACCGCAGCCGTTAGGCCGTCGATGCCGTTGAGATTCTCCTCGACGCCGACGACGGTCTGTGCCGAGCCCTCGAGTTTGATACTGCCGTTAAACGACTCGGGCGCCACGTCGCTTACCTTATATTTGTAGGCCGCGGCGTCGATCTCGTCATTGGTCGAGACATGCCCTTTCACGTCCACATAGGTGTCCTCGGGGATAAAGTACTTTACGTAGGCGGTACCGGCCTTCTTGCCTACCACGACTAGTTCGTGGGTGACAGGGTCGGTCTGGATCTCGATGACGTCAGACTTGCACTCCTTGCCCTTCTTGTCCACCACGCGCCAGTCACCCGACGACTTCACAAAGCCGTAGTAGTCAACATCGTCCTCGTCCCTTGCGCGCACGCGATAGGAAGAGATGGGATCTTCCTCTCCCACCGTAAGCCTTCGGGTCTTATCGGTCTGCGGCGACACGAGAATCTTGGAGATGGGCTTAATGGGCTGCGGCGTGCCCAACTGCGTATCGACCGTCACCGACTCAAACGACAGATTGGAACCCGTAATGGACATGGGATAGGTCGCGGCCATGTCGTTGAGCACATTGCACGTGCGCGGGCCTCCGCCGTTGCGCGAAGGCACCTCGCGATCGGCCAGGACCGAATTCCAATCGATGGCGCGCACCATGTGATTGTTGGTGCGATGCGACCAGCTCGTGACGTTTCCAGCGGTGGTATCGTAGCCGTCGTCGCCACGATGGGCGATTGAGCGCAGGAACAGGTTCTGCACGGCGTCGGACGACTGATCGCCAAAGGTGGTGTAGAACGAGCGCTGGTCATAACCGGCGGTATGGAACTCCTGCACGGCGGCGTTGTCGTCGTAGCACTCGCCTTTCATGTTAAAGATGATCACGTCGAACGTCACGCCCACCGGCTGGTCATAGTCCTCGGACAGCGTCGTGGTAGAACTCGTCTGTTTGCTATTGACCTGCGTGTGCGCAGGGATCGTCATATTGACGGTGACCGACTGATTGTCCGTTGTAGTGATCGACTGTTCCTCGGTCTTGCTCGCCTCCCACAACTGGGACATCGTGGTTTCGACCGAGAACGAAGTCTCGATCTTCTCGCTCGCTGTTGCGGGCACGCCCAGCGACTCCTTGAGGCTCACCGATGCGCCCCACGAGCCGCCTTTGGAATACGATGCGGATTCAGAAGCGCTCGTGCCGACCGTCTCCTCGGTACCGCGGGCGAGCGTGATGCTCTGCGAGGCGTCCTCATAGCCGACGTTAATAGCCGAGGTAACGAGCTCCTGCTCAGTTTTAGAATCGACAAAGGAATAGCCCGGCGCGTCCTCGGGGGCGCAGCTAAGCTTGTTCATGCTGTTGAGCTGCTGAACTCTAAAGATATAGAACGCGATGCCAAAGCCATTGAAATCATACTGATAGGTGCCGCCGAGCATGTCGACACAAGCAATGGTGGCATAGATGACGTCCTGCTCAGTCATGTCTTTCGACAGTCCGTCGAGCGGCACGTTTTTACGGAAATCGGAGCCCTTCAGCTTGTGACCGATACAGCCGGCGATATCGTCGGTCAAGCGCTCGTAGACCGCATTGAGGCTTTTTGCAGATGTCAGACCACTCTGTTTCGATTTGTCGGCGCCGTCGGAATGCTCACCGTTGCCGCCCGAAAGCGCATCATACAGGTAGATGTAGTGACCCTTACCGAAGTCCTTCTCAAAGCCCTTGCCGGCGTGGTCCCATTACAAAAAGTCCCCGGAGTCGTCGCCTCCACCGTAGCCAAAGATGTTATAGGCTAGCGATGCCCAGTTGGGCAGCACCTTTTTGACGGCGGCCGTATAGCACGAGACGTTGTCGTACATCGAGGTACGGCCCTCGAGCTTGCCGTCATCGATATCTACAAACGTGCAGTCGCGATCGTTGACCGTAATGGTGAGCGGGTTGACCACGTCACCATAGAGCTCGTCGCGCGAATCATCCTGAAGGGCAAAACCGGCTGTCGGCATCCCGCAAAGCGCCGTGACCGCAACGACCACCCAGCACAGGGTCATCTGTGCTCCCCGACGCGCTCGTTGCAAATACCTGGTGAGGTTTTTCATCGCAGACCTCCCGTCAGTTGCCAATGTATTGAAACAACGTAAAACGCCGCCGCGTCCACAGGGGCGCGACGGCGCGAAGGGGGGCGTAAAAGGCGCAAATGGAACGCGACTCCGTTAAGCGGAACGCTTGGCCTCGAGCTTGGCCTGAGCGGCCGCCAGACGCGCCAGGGGCACGCGATAGGGCGAGCAGGACACGTAGTCCACATCGGCCACGTTGAACAGGCCCTTGATGGACTTGGGGTCGCCGCCGTGCTCGCCGCACACGCCAAAGTGCATGTCGGGGTTGGCGGCGCGACCCTTCTCGACTGCCATACGCACCAGCTCGAGCACCGCCGCGTCGATGGTCTCGAAGGGGTTATCCTTCAGGATCTTCTTGTGCATGTACAGCGGGATGAACTTGGCCTCGGCGTCGTCGCGCGAGAAGCCGAAGGTTGTCTGGGTGAGGTCGTTGGTGCCAAAGCAGAAGAAGTCGGCATGGTGGGCGATCTCGTCGGCGACCAAGCAGGCGCGCGGCAGCTCGAGCATCGTGCCCACGGGAATATTGAGCTCGACGCCCTCCTCGGCGGATACCTCGGCGATCACGCGCTCGATGACCTCGCGGGTCTGGACATGCTCGGCTGTGATGGAAACGAGCGGGACCATGATCTCGGGGCGCGGGTCGACGCCCTCCTTGATAAGGCGGGCAGCAGCCGTGGCGACGGCGCGAACCTGCATGAGCGGCAGATCGCCAAAGACAACGGACAGGCGCACACCGCGCAAGCCGAGCATCGGGTTGGACTCAACCATGCCGTCGATTCGACGCAGGCGGGCACGCAGGGTGGCAAGCTCTTCCTCGCTGGCGCCGGCGGCTTCCTTCTTGGTGATGGCGACCTCGAGCTCGCGAGGATTATCCAGGAACTCATGCAGCGGCGGATCGAGCAGGCGAACGACCACATCGCGACCGGACATGGTCTTAAACATCGCCAGAAAGTCCTCGGTCTGAACCTTGAGCAGGTCGGCCAGGGCCTGCTGCTTTACGGCCTCGTCGTCAGACAGGATAAAGCTCTGGATGATGTTCTTGCGGTCGCCCAGGAACATGTGCTCGGTGCGGCACAGGCCGATGGCCTCGGCGCCAAACTCGAGTGCGAGCGCGGCATCCTCGGGGTTGTCGGCGTTGACGCGCACGTGGTTGGCGTGACCGTCGGTCTCGTCCAGGCGAATCTCGTCTGCCCAAGACAGAATGGTGTCCAGATCGCCGGTGAGCTCGGCGGAGACCAGGTCGACGGCGCCGTCGACGACAATGCCCTGGGTGCCGTCGATGGAGACGACATCGCCCTCGTGCAGCACGCGATCGCTGCCCTCGATGCGCACGACCTTCTCGGCCGCGTCGATATGGAAGCGCTCGACACCGCAGACGCAGGGGGTACCCATGCCACGGGCAATAACGGCGGCGTGGCTCGTCTTGCCGCCGTGGCTGGTAAGGATGCCCTCGGCAGCGACCATGCCCTTCAAGTCATCGGGGTTGGTCTCCCAGCGGACCAGAATGACCTTATGGCCCTCGTTGGCGCGCGCGACGGCATCATCGCTCGAGAACACGACCTCGCCCACGGCGGCGCCGGGGCTGGCGTTAAGGCCGCTGGCCAGGACCTCGTACTTCTTGGAGGAGTCGAACTGCGGATGCAGAAGCTGGTCGAGCTGCGCGGGATCGATGCGACTCACGGCCTCCTCGCGGGTGATGAGACCCTCCTCGACCATCTCGATAGCGATGCGCAGCGCAGCGGTAGCGGTGCGCTTGCCCACGCGGGTCTGGAGCATCCAAAGTTTACCCTGCTCGATGGTGAATTCGATATCGCACATATCGCGGTAATGATCCTCGAGCGTCAGGAAAACGCGCTCGAGCTCCTCACCAGCAGACTCGAGGCCCGGGGTGGTCTTGAGGTCGGCGATGGGCTCAGTGTTGCGGATGCCGGCGACGACGTCCTCACCCTGGGCGTTAACCAAAAAGTCACCGTAGAACTCTTTGGTGCCATCGGCCGGATTGCGCGTAAAGGCGACGCCGGTCGCAGAGGTCTCGCCTTTGTTGCCAAAAGCCATGGCCTGGACGTTGACGGCGGTACCGAGCTCGTCGGAAATGCCATGCTGTTTGCGGTAGATGCAGGCGCGCTCGTTCATCCAGCTGCCAAAGACGGCCTGGATGGCAAGGCGCAGCTGGAGCTCCGGATCGTGTGGGAAGACGGGCTTGTCGTCGACCACCTCGAGCTCGGGATACAGGGCAGCCTCGACGTTCTCGGAGAAGATGCCCTTGAAGGTCTCGACGAGCTCCTGCAGGTCCTCGGCCGAAAGCTCGGAATCGACGCGAACGCCGGCGACCAAGCGAGCCTGGGTCAGGGCGTTCTCAAACAGGTCGGCATCGACACCCATAACGACGTTGGAGAACATCTGGATAAAGCGGCGGTAGCTATCCCAGGCAAAACGCGGGTTTTTCGTCTGGGCAATGAGGCCCAGAACGGAGTCGTCGTTAAGGCCCAAGTTGAGGACCGTGTCCATCATGCCGGGCATGGAGAACGGAGCACCCGAGCGAACCGACACGAGCAGCGGGTCGGATGCGTCACCAAGCTTCTTGCCGCAGCGGGCCTCAAGATCGGCCTCGGCGGCAACGATCTCATCGAGTGCGCCTTCGGGCCACACGTTGCCGGCACCGGAGTACTCGACACAGGTTTGGCAGGTAATGGTAAAGCCACCGGGAACAGGCAGGCCGATGCGGCTCATCTCGGCAAGATTTGCACCCTTGCCGCCAAGCACGAAGTTCATGGACTTGTCGCCCTCAGTGACACAGGTGCCCTGGGCGTCGGTTCCAAAACGGTAAACCCTCTTGCAATCGCTCACGATACTCCCCCTTCCATGCGCTGTCGCGCATGACCGTGGTAACGAATCGACCCGCCGGATGCGGGCCGTGAGGGTACTATACGGCGGGTATTGGAAGTGCTTGCGTAGAGGGTGCGAGGTTTGGTAAACGTGGTAAAACTGACGGTAAACGGTAGATAAAGGTGGTTACCTTATGAAGATACCAGTGTACGAGACTTGCAGGTTAACTGAAAGGACTTTGCTAAATCGCTTTACCATAAGTAGCTAATTTGGGACGGGG